>Ga0099364_10004648_pt1 | contig 20744 bp, 14 predicted proteins | sample TergutTh196P3_FD_73070 | JGI IMG/M metagenome (GOLD analysis project Ga0099364, IMG submission 73070) | Microcerotermes parvus P3 segment gut microbial communities from Pointe-Noire, Republic of the Congo - Th196 P3 | ecosystem: Host-associated > Arthropoda: Insects > Digestive system > Gut ... | reverse complement strand
CGAATCCCCTTAGAGTTCTTTCGGGCATGATTTGCTCCAGAGGGAAAATGGGGGATGTTTTGCCGAAAGTATAGGAAATTCAAATGGTTGTAACAATAGCATTCTCCAAATAGCCTCTAACAAGAATTGAGCCGCAAGGTACGCAGAGAAAAAATCTCCCATTTGTTCCCGTCGGCAGTATGGCAATGCAATAGATGGCGTTGGAGTTGTGTTTTAAGTATGTCCACGAAATACACGATCAGTGAATGGCAGGTGCGGCAAAATTTGGGCTTAACGCAATTTTAACAATTCCTTCATTTCTTTTTGACATGAACCGGTTATATTTGGTTGTTCTTCCGATGTGTGTGTATTAAGGAGCCGGAGTACCGGCTAAATAATAGATAACGATAAAACCGATGTCCGAACTCGTCAAGCGTTTAGAACGCCTTTTTTTGAAACTCGATTACACGGCTCTGCTCGTCGAACAAACGCTCGCCGATGCACTCTTCGCCGTCGAAAGCGGGAACGAAGAAGATACCAAAATCATCGTCCAGGGCGATGCTGCCATCGATCTCCGCGAAGTCGAAACGGAACGGGAATGTATCCGGCTATTGGCACTCTATCAACCCGCCGCCGTCGACCTGCGGCGAATCTGCTTCGTCGTCAAAGCAAACAGCGATCTGGAACGTATCGGCGATTACTGCGTCAAAATTGCCAAGCGGGGATTGAAAATAAAGAGGGAGAACATCTCCATGAAATCGTTTCCCGCCTTTCATAAACTCGCCGAACAAGTTGCCGCCACCTATCGGCAAACGATCCGATTGTTCACCCTGCGCGAAGACAGCGGAACCAACGAAATGATGCCAGAGCCCGGTATGGAAACTGCCCGATCAATCACTGCGGCAGACGGCGAAACCGATCTCCTGTTCCGTGAGTTTATCGAGCAGACCCTCGCCGCCGAGTCGATGTTTCACGGACGCTTGAAAGTTTGGTACGAATTGGTTTCACTGGGACGCTCCCTGGAGCGGATCGGCGACCTTTGTACGAACATTGCCGAAGACGCAATTTTCATGTTCAGCGGTGAGATCGTCCGGCACGATTTCATTGCGGCTTCGGAATTGGCGGCAAGTATTGAAGATTAACAGCATACACTCTCATAACCAGGTTGTTTTACATCACGGACTTCGTGAAGCCTTTGTGTTCCTTGTGCCTTTGTGGTTAATCCTTTTGTAACCACAAAGAACACGAAGAATTCACAAAGAGGAAAGAGCAACAACACACCCTAACCCTCCATGACGAAACCGACGCTTTTGTTGTCCAAACGGGAAGACCAACTCCGGCGCATCCGAAGATGGATCGGTGCCTGGATCCTTGCGCGAATCGCCAACATCGCTCTCCTCGCCGTCATGGCGATCTTTATCTTCATCGCTTGGAAAAGCATCCCCTTTTTCGCCCGAGAAAACATCTTCAATGTCCTTTCGTCCCCTGAATGGCATCCCGAACGTGCCGATGCCGAATTCGGAATGGCAGCCATGATCTACGGTTCCCTCCTCGTAACCGTCGGAGCAATGTTCCTTGCCGTCCCCATCGGAGTGATGACCGCCGTCGTACTCAGCGATATGGTTCCCTTTCGCGTCCGGCAATGGATCAAACCGATCATGGAACTGCTGGCGGCAATTCCTTCGGTAGCATTCGGTTTTTTTGCCATAAAGGTCGTTGCCCCTTGGTTGCAGGATACCTTCGGATTTCCTTCGGGCACAAACGCCCTGAACGCCTCGATGATCCTTGCGATTATGGCAGTACCGACCATCGTAAGCGTTGCTGAAGATGCAATGACTTCACTGGGACGCGAACTCCGGGAAGCGTCCTACGCACTCGGCGCAACACGATTCGAGACCCTCATGAAAGTTGTGTTGCCCGCCGCTCACAGCGGAATCTTGACCGCCATCGTTCTTGGTATGATGAGAGCAATCGGCGAAACAATGGTCGTTTGGATGGCTGCCGGAAATGCTTCCAATGTGCCGACTCCATGGTACGATGTCCAAGCGGTCATCGGCTCCTTTTCCGAAGCGGTTCGTACCATGACGGCAACCATCGCTGCCGATATGGGAGAAACGTCCGCCGAGTCGATGCATCGCAGTGCATTGTTTGCCGTCGGTTTTGTTCTGCTGATCTTTACGTTCTGTTTGAATATGCTGACCGGTCAACTCTCCAAACGCTTCCGCTCCACGATGGGAGAGACCGCCGTGAAAAGTAAGCGCAAGAGCGGAGCAACGTTAGTCCCTCGGTTTTGGGCGGATGGGTCATTCACCGGAGGGCTAACGCCCCCCGCTCTTGCGCTGGCAATAATTTTCTATCCCCTTCGCAAACTCGCTCTTTGGCGGGAACATGGCGTACATGGCTTGATTCAGCGGCTCGGTCCCAGGCAACACCTTTTTTTCCGCAATACATCCAATCAGTTGTTCACGCTTGCCGGTTTTCTTTCCGTGTTTTGTCTGGCGGCAATTCTTGTCATCGTTTTGGGACCGCTGCTCGGCTATGGTCGAGAGGCGTTTCTGTTCAGAGCAACGGTCGAACATCGGCTCTTTTTGCAAAGTCGATTCCAACGCGGCGATGCCGAAGCACTGCAAGCCGAGTATGCTCAATGTTTTGCGGCGAGGAAACCGGTGTACGACACGCTAGACCGATTCGCCTGGCTTGCCCCCGAACCGCTGGTGGAACAAGCCGCCAAGAGGGACAGAGCAACGCGGGATGAAAGCGAACAGATATTGACCCGGTTACAGCATGACCTTGAAGTTGCTCCGTCCGAGGCGGCAAAGCCTGCGTTGCAACAGAAACTCGAAGACGAAGAAAAACGCCGCCGGGCAATCGACAGTGCTTCGAGAAGTCTGTTACGCGCCTTCCGAAGGCTCTGCGAATCGACCCATTTAGCCGGTACTCCGCCTTCCGCCGATGGTTTTGAAGTTTTAGAAGGCACCCCCGCGTATCAAACGGTTCTCGACATGCGGCGTTACATCGAGTTTACTCGAACGGCAAAACTCGAACTTCGGGAAATGCCGACGACTGCCGATCCGAATAAAACTTACGCCGAGGCGTTTAGAGAACTCCGGCACCGCATCACCGGCAGCGACGGCAACGGCGGACTGCTCGGACCGGCAGTCCGGGAGGAGATCGAATACCTTCCGCCGGAAATCCGTTATGGAACGTCGCATTGGATGATGTCGGAGCGGTACTGTGCAGCAATCGTGCGGACGACCGTTTGGAAACCGCAATTCGATGAAAGCGGCAACGTGTTACAGAACGTCGAGGAACCGATTGACCGCGCTGCACTGTTCGATGATCCTGCACTGGCAGAAATCAGGGAAATGCTCGACACATTGGAATCGAATCTTGCCGCCATGATGAATCCGAAATGGACGTTTTATTGGCGGTACTTTTTCGATACATCGACGGCGGGACATTTTCTCGGCGGTATCGGACCGGAATTGTTCGGTACGCTTCTCATAACATTTTTTGCGATTCTCTTTGCGATGCCCATCGGCGTGGCGACGGCGGCGTATTTGGTCGAAGCGGCAAAGGAAGGTGTTGTTACCAAAACGATTCGGTTGGCAATCGACACGTTGGCGGGAGTTCCGAGCATTGTTTTCGGTCTCTTCGGTTTGGCGGTGATTGTGCATTATGTAACGGGCAAGCCGTGCATTTTGGCGGGTTCGCTCACGCTTGCCGTTTTGGTGTTGCCGGTGGTGATTCGAGCGAGTGAAGAGGCGATTCGGAGTGTGCCGCAAACATTCCGGGAGGCATCTCTTGGTTTGGGAGCGAGTGCGACGCGTTGCTTTTTTACGGTTACGCTTCCTGCGGCGTTGCCGGGTATTTTGACGGGAACGATTCTGGCGATGAGTCGTGCGGCGGGAGAGACGGCTCCGTTGTTGTTTACGTGTGCGGTGGCGACGGGAGGAATTTCCAACTGGATGAATCCGTTGATGGAGCAAACGCCGGTATTGTCTTATTCTGCGTATGACATTGCCGTCGGGGATCGTCTTGCCGACATGGTGCCGTACAATCAATTTGGTTTGGTGGCGGCATTGATTATGTTGGTATTGACGCTCAACCTTGCGGCGATTATTTTACGGGGACGGATTGCCAAGAAACTGCGCGGCGGATAAACAATGAGGAAAATCTGTTGCTGTCCGCCGTTTATCGCCCTGTTCATTACTCATCGTCCTTTGCCTGCTTAAAACGTTCAAGAGCATGGTGAAACACGACCGCTTCGGGAGCAATGCGGACGACCCGCTCCTGAACACTGACTGCCTCTTCAAATCGACCGCCGAGATAATAGACATGTGCCAGTGTATCCATAATACTCGCATCATCCGGGGCGGATTTCAGTGCCGCCTCTACCAATGTCAAAGCGGATTGAAAATCGCCGTCCGTATTCGCAAGGAGCCACGCCGCAGAATTGCACGTCATCGGGAACTTTTCCAACCGCAATTCGGAAATACTGTGATAGTCATTCACGATGCTTTGCCAAACCTGTTTGAGAATTTGTTCCTTCTTGTCCCGAAATTCTGGATCAATTTCGGAGTGATATTTGCAAACACGATGAGCCAGAATCACCAAATCAATGTCCTCGACCTCTATTTTGGCATGGGAAGCCGTCAACGCCTGCATGACGGCTTCCCGCGCTGACACCCAATTTTCTTCGACGGCGGCTTTTTCTGCCAAACTGTAAGCCCGCCGCTTTTGCGCTCGGGCAATCAACGGCGCAGAGTTTCCGGTGTAATCAGGACTTTTGAGTATTTCAATCTGCTTATCGAAAAAACCGGCTGCTGATGAATAATCCAGCAAATAGAGGGCAATTTCGGCTGCCTCTTCGCAAGCATCAACACGAGAAAAAATGTGTCCCGAATCTATGACCTTTTGAAAGTGCGTCAGTGCCCAATGAAAACGGTAACGCCACCGCAAGCACTGTCCGGCGTAATAGTGCTCATTGACCGGCAGTTCATCTTCCAACCCGACAAACAGATTCAGTTCAGTTTCTCGCGTCGTATCTGCCGGGACAGCAAGAGCTGCCGCAATGACTTTGTCCCGATCTTCGGTCAGACTGACGGCGTCCTGCAATTCTGCTACGGCATAACGGAGCAATATGTCAACTCCGCTGCCGGGCAGGATGCCATTTTCCGGTTTTTCCAAAAGCCGCAACGTTTCCGTAGCGGCTTGACGAACCTGTTTCTGAAATGCAGCGGTCGTTTTTTCGTCGGCAGCGTCCAGTTCGCACCAAAGTTTTGCATACCGGGCAACGCATTGGAGCAACTCATCGTCGACGGAATCGTGAAGGTTGTCTCGAATGTATCTATACCATTTCTGACGCTGTGCAAGTATTAAAGGCGGAGAGGCGATCAAATTCTTGGCGGCTTCGAGCCGAAGAGCGGCGTTCCCTTCAAAGCGAACGAGTCGGCAGAGCATGGGGACCCCTTCTCCTTTGCGAAGGTCTAAAGTCGGATTGGCGAGAATCCAAATGATTCGGGCTTTGAATGCCGGATTGGGGGCTACCATATATTGTTGAACCCAGAAGGCGATTGATCGGCTTTCGGAATCGAGAAACGTCTGTTCGATTTGGCTCAAAATCACTTCGGCGCGTCGGGCAACTTCTATATCGCGGTTTTGTTTGGCGCGTTGCAAATCGGGATAGGCTTGTATGCCGGCGCGGATCAGGAGAGATTCGGCACGTTGACGGAGGAGAAAACTGTCATCGCCGAGTTGTTGAATCCATTGTTGGATCTGGGCGCGTGAGGACTCCTCTTCGGCAAAACTTTGCGTCCCAGGTGTGAGACAAAGAGCCAGAAAAAGGAGGGGTATATGACGGATGCTCATGAGAGTAAACGTTCGTAAATCAACCGCTTACAGTATAGGGGTCGAGAGTCAAAAGTCAAGAGTGTCTGCTGCACGAGCAACTGAAGAACCGTTGAGGGTGCGTCCAAGTTTTGTGGGCGTTTTCGATGGACGCTCACTTTGCTTGCATCCAGTATTTTTCCCATAACTCGGCAAGAAAATCAACTCTATGTCCAGCAACGCCGCATTGTCCAAAACAATCCCAATCGTACTGCCCGAATGAAGAAGACGCAACCTGCCCAACAACTCCATCACACTCGATGTGTTGATATAAGTCCTGTTCGTGACCGTCTGCATCGCCCCCGTGATCGCATGATGGGCTCCAAGAACATTGTAACGCTTCGGCGGTGCAAGTCGGAACAGCAAACTTTTACAAACTGGCGGCGACGATGCACATCCTCGACGCTCTGCCTTCGGCACTTGCCGAATTGGGCGCAAAAACCGTCGCCGAAATTGTCGGTACATGTCCGGCGGAAAACCAATTTGGAATTTCAAATCACTGGGATTCTGTCCAAGTATCTTCCCTGATGCATCCAGCATTGATACCTATTGGCAACAACTCGATCAGCGGCTCGATCAGGTACTAGCCGAACATTTTGATCTGGATTGGCGAACCCTCCCTGCCGATGGATTTATTCCTCCCTTCAACCTACCGCATCATGGTTGCTGTTACAGGGACATCCGTGTAAAATTCGCCCGCATTTTTGAACCATCTTTTCCACAAGAACGTCCAGCACGGCAGTCTCGCCCACACCATCGGATTGGTTTCCTCGTCCTTGCCGGGCACGAGGGTGGTTTTCTACGTGGAACAGCCGGAATTATCTAGCAACTTAACCGGAAACGCTTTGAAGTGCTGGTTCTTTGTCCCAGCAGTTTGGTTGACCGGTGCCGCAAGAGTATCCATTCAGATGACCTGATCATTGTTCCACTTCGTGGCACCTTCGAGCAAGTGGTCGGGCAAGTGGCAGGCTCAGTTGGATGGATTTTAGCAATCGGGCTATCGGCACTTTTTCTTGTCCCCTTGCGCAGAAACTCCTTGTGGTGTAGAATCTGTTGTTGTAAGCGAGCCGCCGGTTCCATTCTATGCCGTAAAATGGAACGGCGGCATTTTGGCAGTCAATATCCGTGATTTGGCAAAAGCATGCTAAATGGCATGGGCTACCGAAAAAAGTGCTATAATTCTCGATGGTTATTGCATTGTGCCTATCCGTTTACGGTATAGACCTGTTACGTAACCCAAAATCGTCATTCCTGTGAAAGCAGGAGGACGGGAGGTGTGGAACAAGTTTATCTCCTTTCTCCTAACTCCTGCCAAGACGGTGCGAAAACTTCGAGCAACTTCTTATAACGTTCATATTTCTGGTCGTAGACCTCCGCCCAATCGGGATTCGGTCGATACACACGCTCAATCACGACCATCTGCCGACACGCCTCTTCGTAAGAAGGATAAATACCCGACGCAACGGCTCCGCAAATTGCCGCCCCCAAACAACCGAGTTCCGTACCGCTCGGCACTTCGACCGGAATCTGAAAAACATCCGCAAACATCTGCGACCAAACCTCACTGTTCGTCGCTCCGCCTGTCAAACGAATCGTCTTCGGACGCTCGCAAAACCGCATCAACCGCTCGACGTGCCAACGGTGTCCGAAAATGATCCCCTCAAATACAGCACGCATCACATGCGCCCGGGTCTGCCTTCCATCCAGTCCGAAAAGGCAGCCTTTCGCGTCGAGACTGACCGGTCCGCCGTACAAATAGGGGAGAAAAATGATTGCCGACTCATCCGGCTGTGTGCTGGCAACGAGCCCGTTGCACTGGTTGTAAACGTTTTTTCGGTCTCCTTCAAAGAATTGTGAGATGAACCATTCGAGATTGCTCGCTGATGTTGCGCTGCCTTCCAGCATAAGGTAATACCCGTCGATGCTGTAACAACTGGTCATGAACATATCGGGATGGGCAACGGGGGTCTTGGAAATGAATTGGTTGTTTCCCCAAGTTCCGGCGACCATACAAAAGACGGTTTCGTCGGTCATTCCGACGGCAAGTCCGCAGGCATCGATGTCGAACATTCCTCCTGCGACGGGCACTCCTTCGGGCAGACCGGTTAGTTTTGCCGCTTCCGGGGTGATCGTGCCGCCAATATCCGCTGAACGAATGAGCGGCGGCATCATCCATTTCCACGAAAGAATCCCCCATGTTTCAAGGACTTCGTCGTCGTAACACGCGTTGCCGACATCAATGAGGCTCGTTCCCGACATATCAGTCAGTTCCATATGTGCTGCGCCGGTCAAGCGGTAGCGGATAAAGTCCTTGCACATGAAAAGATACTTCGTTTGCGTCAGCGTTTCCAATTCGTTGTCCGCGAGCCAGCGCAGCAGGGCGTTCGGTTGCGCCGCCCAAATCGACTGCATCGTTTTCGGAAGGATTCGGTCAAGCAGGTTCTCCTCTGTCCATTGTTCGATGTATTGTCGTGCTCTTGCGTCGGACGAAATGATCCCATTTCGAGCGGGGGTGTCGTCGTGGGCAACAAGATAGAGACCGTTGCCGTGTCCTGCACAGGTTACGCAAGCGACTTGTTTCGGATCAATACCTGAGCGTTCGAGGACTTCGCGGATGACTTCGCAAACGCTGTTCCAGAGGTCGTCCATGTTATTTTCCGTCCAGCCGGGATTCTGGTAGATGTGTTCTACCTTGCGTGAAGCAACCGCTTGTTCTTTACCGGCGGTATCGAAGAGTGCTGCCTTGACCATTGTGGAACCACAGTCTATTCCGAGCAGATGTTTCATGGGTGATGTTTTCCTTTGCCGATTTAGCGGTCTATTTTAAGGCGAGCGGAGTTTTTTTCAAGAACCGCAAACCGTAAGGTTACAGAAAAAAAAACGGTGTTCTCACGAATACTGCTTTGCGTTACCGCTCTATCCCGGAAAAACATACTGCGGAATCTTGAGCAGTTCGCCGTCCTTCAACGCCGATTGGTGAGCAACGATTCCGGCGACGGTCATGTTCAACGATAAAGCAATATCGACATACGGTTTTCGGTTTTCCAAAATCGACATGACAAACTCATGTCCAAGATGTCCATGTGAACCGCCATGTCCACCGGGCGCTACCCCCGGAGGAAGAGGCGGCTTCTTCCACTTCACTGATTTGATCGGCTCGTCCGTCTCAAGGATGTTGCGACCTCGAATATCAATGTAATGAGTTCCCCAGAAGTGCCCCTTTTGCCCGCTCATACGACCGACTTCACCGTGCATGTGGGGCAAATCCCAGCAAACTGCCATGCGTGCCATGCCCTTTTCGCTGGTGCGGAACAGTGCAATTTCCGAGCCGAACGGATTCTGATAGACATTGTTCTCTGGAATGAGGTGCGGAATAATGCTGGGCTTGCCCATGCAGGACACTTCAGTAAAACTGCCGTCCGTTACGCAATTATAGTAGGCATTGCTGTGTGTCGGATACCATTGCGGCGGAAGTCCGACTCGCCAATTATTGTGACTGGCGACGTAGGGCGTTGGGAAATAATGGTAATACTCCCCTTCGGTATAAATCAACTTGCCGAATCCGTCCGCCTTGTAAATTTGCCGCGCAGCGTACACTTTGTCATGGTACGCCGAGGTCTCAAACATCATGTAGTTCAACTGGGTCTCCTTGACCGTCTCGAAAAGCATGTCCGCTTCTTCGAGATTTCCAAAGGTTGCTGGACATGCCGTGCCGACATGCTTCCCGCGCTTCATCACATCAAGGCATTGCTGTGCATGGCTGGGCGCATCGGTTCCCAGAAAAATGGCTTCGATACTATCGTCCTTGAGCATTTCTTCCAGCGACGGATAGGTCTTTTCGCAACGTGCCGCTCGTGCCATCGCCGCACAGCGGTCGGGGAACAGATCGCTGACCGCAACGATTTCGACGTTGGGATGATCTTGTAGGTAGAATTGGGTCCCAAACTTGCAGGCACCGAAGCCGACCAGTCCCATTTTGATTTTACGGTCAAACTTCTGCACCCAAACCGTACTGTCATCGATCACGGTTGACGTGTTATCGAAGCCGACGATGTTCGGAGTATCCTGTGCCGGCGCAACGGCGGACGACAGAGCGACACCGCCGAGAGCGGTACGGGTTAAAAACGAACGGCGTGAAATAGACATGTTAGGTTCTCCAAATTGTTAAAGGGATAGGGTGAAAGTTAATGTTCCGGCAGATAAAAGTTAACACAAAACAAGCAGAGCCGCAATCTTTGGATTACGAGTCTCTCTGCGCAATCTAAAAATTGCGGCTCTGTTATCGTTTTGACAAAAATCAGAACACACACATTTTTCTGCCGGAGATATCAAACCGTCGGTTGCTCAAATCCTTTCCGGTGTTCACGCTTTAGCCAAGTGTTCGCCTCTGCATCGCCGACGAACTCTTCTTTGACGGGATTCCATTTCAGGTTGCGTCCGAGGTACCGGGCAATGCTCAAAATATGGCACAATGCCGCTGTGCGGATGCCTGTTTCGAGGTCGCCAATCGGCTTTTTGCCGCTGTAAATACAGTCAATCCAATCGGTCATGTGCGGCGGCAATTTATGTCCGGCGTTTTCCTTGAGCCAATCTTCGGCGAGTCCCTTGGGAGTCGAAATCATTTGCCCCACGGCAGTTTCGACCGTTCCTTTTTCGCCGACAAAGAGCCCACCGGCACGAGCGGAGGCGTTCCAGGCAAGGAGTCTCGACGCATGGACGGTGAGTCCGTCGGCATATCGGAACGAGAGCAACGGTTTGTCGCAAAGTTCATCGCCGACTTTCTTTTCCGTCGGAGCATCGAAGGTCGGCGGAACAAGTTTTTCCCCTTCAACGATGATCTCGACAGGACCGGTATCGTCTTTTGCCATCGCACATTGGATTTGGTCGAATCCGTGGGTTCCCCAACCGGTCATTTCGCCGCCGGAATAGGCACAAAACGACAGCCAGCCGGGTCTGCCGCGAGGCACAAAGAGTTGCTGATTAAACGGCACCGGTTCCGTTGGACCACACCAGAGGTTCCAGTCGAGTCCTTCGGGAACCGCTTCGCCGGACATTCCGTAAAACCAGGGTGACTCATAATTTGCCGCATGAACTTCCGTAATTTTGCCGAGGTGTCCTTCCCGAATAAATTTGCAGGCAAGATCATTCACGTGGTTAGACCGATGTTGAGAACCGCACTGGAAAACGATCCCCGTCTTCTTTGCGGCTTTGCGCATCAGGATGCCGTCCTCGACGGTCAATGTGATGGGCTTTTCGACGTAAAGATGTTTTCCTGCCAGGGCGGCGTTGACGCAGATCAGCGAACGCCAATGCTCCGGCGTTGCCGTAACGATGGCATCGACATCTTTTCGGTCGATGATTTTTCGGTAATCCTGATAGACGGCATCTTCGGAAACATTGTGTCGGGCGGCGATTTCGAGAGCGCGTGTTTTCCAGACATCACAGATGGCGACGGCGTTGGTGCGTTCATCACGGTCAGCGTGGGCAAAAATGACGCGACCTTGCCGTCCGACACCGATACCGGCGATACCGAGTCGGTCATTGGCACCGGGACGCTTGACATCGGCAAACACGGTGCGGGGAACAAAGGTCGGAAGAGCAACTGCCGTAGCAGCCGCTTGGAGAAATTGTCGTCGTTGCATAATAAAACTCCTCTGCGCCGGGGTACCAGCACTGTACTGTTTGTTAGCCGAAGTATCGGCTAAATACTCTTTTCCTTCATTGTACCCATGTGGTGCTTTTTTACAACAGATAGTACCGTCATTCCCGCAAAAGGTTGATGTGTCGTTCTTTTGCCGTTTCTTGTTTTTCCCTTTTTTTTCGTGTAGAATGTCCCCGAAGTTTGTTCTCTCATTTCAAGAAAGGATCCTCCGCCATGAACCATGCTATGATTTCCCGTCGTTCGCTCCTAAAATCATTGGCAGTCGGCGCCGCTGCGGCAGCCGTACCCGGTGCGCTTCTCGCACAAACCGCCGATTCCATTGAAGCCCTAACCGTCAAAGGGGATATTCGACAATCGGTTACCAGAGGACATCTCAGAAACATTCCTCTGGATGAGGTCTGCAAAATTTGCAAAAAACTTGGAATGGTCGGTCTTGATCTCGTCGGAGAAAACGATTGGGACACCGTTAATCGAAATGATATGATCGTTACGATGGGAAGCAGCGGACTCGGCAGTATCGCTAAAGGTTTTAATCGACTCGAACACCACGAAGAGTTGGTCAGGGGATACGAACGCCTCATTCCGATTGCGGCGGCGAAAAAAGTACCGAACATAATTTGTATGTCCGGCAACCGGGCAGGAATCAGCGATGAAGAAGGAATGGAAAACTGCGCTGTCGGACTCAAAAAACTGATGCCCACCGCCGAAAGGTACGGTATCACGATTCACATGGAATTGCTCAACAGTTTGAGAGACCACGCAGACTACCAAGCAGACAAAACGCCTTGGGGTGCCGAACTAGTGAAAAAGGTCGGCAGTGAGCGGTTCAAACTGCTGTATGACATTTATCACATGCAAATTATGGAGGGCAACCTGATCGACAACATCCGAAAGTACAAGGATGTCATCGGACATTACCACACCGCAGGTGTTCCGGGACGTAACGATCTCGACGACCAACAGGAGATTTACTATCCTGCTGTGATGCGGGCGATCAAGGAGACCGGCTTCAAGGGCTTCGTTGCTCACGAATTTCGTCCGAAAAATGGTATTCAGTCGTTACGGGAAGCCGTAAAACTTTGCGACGTGTAACGGACTGCAACCAAAAAAGGAGGCAATCGGAAGATTACAGTTGTATTCGCGACCTCCCGGTCGCGTTCTTTTTATCATTTCTTGTTTTTTCGTTTCATTTCGAGTAGAATATCCCTGAAGTTTATGTTCTCTCTTCAAGAAAGGATCCTCCGCCATGAACCATGGTATGATTTCCCGCCGTTCGCTCCTAAAATCATTGGCAGTCGGCACCGCTGCGGCAGCCGTACCCGGTACGCTTCTCGCACAGACCGCCGATGCCATCGAAGCCCTAACCGTCAGAGGAGATATTCGGCAATCTGTCTCCAAATGGTGTTTCGGAAACATTCCACTGGATGAGTTCTGCAAAATCTGCAAGAAACTCGGAATGGTCGGAGTCGATCTCATCAGCGAAAATGAATGGGACATTGTCAACAGAAACGACATGATCGTTACGATGGGTAACGGAGCCGGCAGTATCGCTAAAGGATTTAACCGGCTCGAACACCACGATGAATTGGTCACCGCCTATGAACGCCTTATTCCGATTGCGGCGGCGAAAAAAGTACCGAACCTCATTTGCATGTCCGGCAACCGGGCAGGAATCAGCGACGAACAAGGAATGGAAAACTGCGTCATCGGAATCAAACGTCTGATGCCCGTTGCCGAAAGGCACGGTATTACGATCCACATGGAACTGCTCAACAGTTTAAGAGACCACGCAGACTACCAGGCAGACAAAACGCCTTGGGCGGCAGAAATCGTCCAAAAAGTCAGTAGTGAACGGTTCAAACTGCTGTATGACATCTATCACATGCAGATCATGGAGGGCAACTTGATCGACAACATCCGAAAGTACAAGGATGTCATCGGACATTACCACACCGCTGGGGTGCCGGGACGCAATGATCTCGATGACCAGCAGGAAATTTACTATCCAGCCGTGATGCGGGCGATCAAGGAGACCGGCTATAAGGGTTTCGTTGCCCACGAATTCAGACCGAAAAACGGTATCCAGTCGCTGCGCGAAGGGGTAAAGGTTTGCGACGTGTAACGGACGATGGTTTCGCCGCAGGAGAGAACAGGTCTATTGGTCGCTCTCTCCCCGGTCAATGAGCATAAATGCTCCCCAGAAAAAGGGATGATTCGCACTCGGCGGATCGTCCACCGGCTCCTTGCGGACACGAGGTTCTTCGTCCAAATGGATCGGATTACTGCCCACCTCCAAAACCGCTTGCCGCCAAGCCTCTGCCGCCGGTCGTTCTGCATATTGCAACAAAAATTGCTCCGTCAAATCATAAGAAACGCGGCCGCCGGTACGCCATCGGCTTATCAAAATCGTCCGCGCCCCACAGGCTTGCAAGAGCATCGACGACATAAACAAATCGTCTCCGTTCTGTACACCCTGTCTGAAAGAACTTTCTGCCGAAGTATGAAAACCGGGCAATACTACCAAACGCGGTCCCCCCCAAGGAAGCGTCAACCACGTCGCTACCGAATTACCCGCCTTCGTTCGATCATGACTAAACGGCGACCAAGCAAGCGGCGGAGCCAGCGGAATATCATCCAAAACGACAAGTTGTTGTATCTGTGAAGAAAACACCGATGCCCTGACCGGAAGCGGCGAAATCTTGTCATCGGCTTGCATCACCGTCAGATTCTTGATGCCCGATTGCGTAAAACGATTGGCCGCCTCTAACGACACGTCGAGAGTATCTCTCGTCATCAATTTTCCGCACAGTACCAATGTTTCAGCATTGACACTCCGTCCAGACTTATCGTTCTGCAGACCCAGTGACGCTGTCGGTGCGTACCGTATCACCAACGGCGTTTGCCCCGCCGTGAGCAAGGGACGAGATTGATCTCCCGACGACACCGACATCGCCTCGAAAGGCACGTACCAAAGTGTTCCTGTCGGTACGATCACGAGTTCGGAAAAATTTGCTGGACGCATTTGATTGCCGAGCAAACGCTGTAATAATCTTGCGCCTGATTCTCTCCATTTCCCCTGCGGATTGACCAATTCTTTGGTTCCTATCTGTTGTCCGGCACTCACATTGCCCAAGTCATGGAGGTACTCGGTGATCAACCCATGAAGCGGCTTATCCCGGGGTCCCTCCGGTAGAACTTGCCACACCGCTAAACTGTTTCGATCAATCAAAAAGCCGTAGATCATGCTGCGGGATTCGGTGTACGTCAACATTGCCGTTCCTTCCGGGAGTGCCTTGCGAATCTCTTCCAGGGACATCGTCGGCGGGAAAATCTTCGGCACATTCGCGCGGGACAGTGCCATCACCCGCAGAATAGATTCTTGAATTTCACTCTGCTGTTGAAGTTCTGTAAGCAGGATTTGTTGCCCCGAGGCTTGTTCAGGATTTTGCGGTACTATTGGAGAGGTAACGAGTTGCCGCTTGATGTTTCGGGTATTTTCCGATAGCCGATTGAATTCCCCGAATTCCAAAGACAGCATTTGCCGCAGCAGTACCATCTCCGGCGTTTGAGTTCCTTCATCTCCTTCAAAGAGTAGGCGGAACGACATCAGCCGGGATTCTGCGAGCGGCAAGTTTGCAAAGAACCGGGTTTGTCTTGCCTTTTCCGAAATATCAAACGCCTTTTCACGGTTTCCCCGTTGAAAAGCGACGAAAAACCAGTTTTCATAGGCACGCGGCGGTGTGGCAACCAAAGCGGCAAAACTCTCCATCGGTTGCACAAGCCAGTCGGCTTCGGTCGATTCCCGAAGAAGTTCGTCGTACAATTCGTCGGCAACCCGCTCCGTAATCGGTCCTCGCGTCGTAATCAAGCCCCGCTCGAAAAACTCGTTCAATCTGTTGAGTTGGTACAGCCGAAGCGTACCTCGTTGCAAAAAATTGAGCGCGGCTTCCAAGTGCGTGTTTCCCGATGTCATCAAGCCGGGCGGCGGAATTCGTCCATTGACCAAATGGGTGTAAACCTTGGAATACTCAATCGTTGCGGCAAGGTAGTTGTATCTTGCCCCGTGAGCTGTACCGAAGAGGACTCTATTTCTCGTGCTTCTCATTCTTTCGGCGGAGAGATTATTGACTTTTTCTGCTTCGGGAATACGTCGAAGAGTAATGTTGTACTCCGCCTCTTCATGGAGAATCGGCAACAGGGTCATCGGACTGATATTTCTTTGAGCACGGAAGAAAACGGAGGCATCCATAATAGGAGGGAACGGTTGAGACTTCTGAACCAACCGATGGGCGTTCGCCATATTTCGGAATGTTTCGCCGAGCAACACGGGGTCCCCCATCTGATAGGCAGAGTAGGAGGCTTCCAAATAATGTGTCCGGGCGGCAAGGGCATTACCATTACGGAGGGCAAGGCTGCCTAACTCGTTCAAGGCGACGGGAGTCAAATGGTGATCGTGTACACCAAGTACCAACAGACCGCGGGTGAGCAGTATTTCGGCAGCGGCTTCATCTCCCAGCGCGGAAAGTGTCAAACCGTGAAGGACATCGACCCAACTGCTGGTGAAGTGATTGGGCAGACAAGGACGACCGGCAAGAATTTGTTCAAGTCTTTTCGTTTCAGGATCATATTTGGAAATACTGCCGAGGATTTCTGCCCGCCGCCGGATTGTCAGCGCAAGACATTGGACGATATGATCCGCATGGATGCTCGTCATGGTGGTTTGAGTGGTAAGACCTTGGTTTTGTTCTACCGGTACAAGACTCAAGCGGTCTTGGCTCAATCGGAATCGGGTTTGGTTGTAATCGCCGATGCCTCCTGATCGAACGGAGGGTCCCCACGCAAGCGGTATACGGGGAGCCTGACGGGGGTCGCGGTCAACAGAAACGAATCTAAGCCAATCGGACTGCTCAAAATAAATTTGCAGAGCCGAGGTAAATGAAAGGAATGCTTCGTCGTATCGTGCCATCTGAAAATGACATTCGCCCTGTAAAGTCAGATAGCAGAGGGAGTCGAGCCACAGGGCGGTTCCCTGATTACTCATAGAAATCTTGTCAGCGTTGCGTAGATCGTTATTGAGTCGGGCAAGGGTATCGTTGAAATTACCGTCATAAAAAGAGCGGAGGGTAAAATCGAGATAGGGCTTTGACGGGGCTTCTCGCAGGAGAAGTTGCCCTGACGCAATGGGAGACAGGGCGGCACAAAGAAGAACAACGACGCAGTAACGGAACATGGGCAACCAAGACGAAAGAGTAACGGCGGACATTTTATAGTTTACCGACCATTGCCGTTGCGGTCAAGAGCGGTAGGCATTACTGTTCCGGCGGATAAAAGTTCACAGAGCCCGTGACATAAGTCAGGGAGTCCCTATCTTACGATACGGGCTCTGTTTGTTCGGCGTTAAAATTTTCCTGCCAGAGCAGTAAATCGGCACAGTCTTGTCGGGCGAGATTGAAGTCGACGAGACCATAATCGGAAATGTATGTTAAAATTGCCGGACACTGGTCACTCGACAGAGAGAAGAGTCTATAAAAGCGTAAACGTATGACGAACAAAAACTGGGAGAACAGCACGATGATGCGGGCAGTGCAGTGTCAATCGACGACTTCCATTCCGATCTGGTTAATGAGACAAGCTGGTCGGTACATGGCAGAATATCAACGCGTTCGGGAAAGAGTTACGTTCCTCGAACTTTGCAAAAGACCGGAACTCGCCGCCGAAGTGATGCTGACCGCCGTTCAACGGCTCGGAGTCGATGCGGCAATCCTCTTCTCCGATATTCTGCTCATCCTTGAACCGATGGGACTCCAACTGGAATTCACACCGGACGGCGGTCCCAAAATCAGCAATCCGATTCGGCACCCCGACGATGTTGACCGCGTTCAGGAATTGTCCAGTACCGAACCGCTACGGTTCGTCATGGATGCCGTCCGGTACACACGAGAAGGCTTGGATGCTTCCAAGCCGCTTATCGGTTTTGCCGGAGCCCCCTTTACGTTAGCGGCTTATACTATTGAAGGCGGCGGCAGTAAAAATTTCCAGCAAGTGAAAGCCTTTATGCACCTTTATCCCGAAAAGTGGCATGATCTTATGCGTCGGCTTGCTCTTTCAACGGCGCGGTATCTCAATGGACAGATCAATGCGGGCGTACAGATCGTTCAGATCTTTGACAGTTGGGTCGGTTGCGTGTCCGAAGAGGATTACAAAAAATATGTGCTTCCTTATTCCAAGTTGTTGATTGACCTGATTCAGCCGGGCACACCGATCATCCATTTTGCGCCGGGCAATCCGATGCTGTTGCCGGATGTTAGCGAAGCGGGCGGGAATGTAATCGGTGTCGATTGGCGAATCGGCATCGACAGGGCATGGGATATGATTGGTCGTGATCGGGCGATACAGGGCAATCTTGATCCGGCAATTCTGCTGACGGATCGGGAAACGATCCGCCGTCATGCGATGCACATTATCCGCCTGGCGGATCGTCAGCCCGGCTTTATCTTCAATTTGGGACACGGCATTACACCGCAAACGCCTGTCGATAACGTCATCGCTCTTGTGGACATCGTTCACGAACTCGGACAAATACAGTGAACACCATTGAGCCGGTAATCCAGTGCAATTTTCGTTAAAAGTCAATATCGTCAAGTCCTCGTTTGGGGTCTTTCGGAGGGGTGATTTTGACGATCCGTCCTCTGACGGAAACTCGTCCCTGTGCGAGGAGTTCGATGGCTTCGGGATAGGCTTGACATTCGGCGGCAAAGACCCGGTCATTCAGGGTGTTGGCGGTATCCCCTTCATAGACCTCGACCGCCTTCTGCAAAATAATCGGACCGGAATCATAATCCTGATCGACGAAATGCACTGTGCAACCGGAAACTTTTACACCGTACTCCAACACTTTGGAATGGACAATGTTGCCGTAGTATCCCTTTCCACAAAACGCCGGTATCAGCGATGGATGAATGTTCAAGACACGATTCTCAAAATCCTCGGGAATTTCGAGCCGGCGAAGATAGCCTCCCAGTACGACATAATCGGCTCGAGCCGCTCGGCAAAGACTAAAATTGGCTTCGCTAAATTCGTTAAGACTGTTGTAATGACAGCGTTCGATAATTTCAATGGGAATCGATTCTCCTTCGGCATATTGTAAACCGACGACATTCGCAACGCTCGATACGACAACAACGATTTCGGCTGAAAGTTGGTCGGCACGGATACGTTCGACGAGATTTTTCAAAGTTCTGCCTGTCCCGGAAATAAAAACAGCAAGACGAAGTTTTTTAGCCATAATAAGTTTGGAGAAACCAAAGATACTACGTTCTCATTGTACTCTAATCTGTCCCGAAAGCGAGTCAGGACTGCTGATCGGCGGAATTGGGGCGGAATTTTGATCCTTGCATTTTTTCCAAAAGCGTGTACAGTGGATACAATGAAATCCTATCGAGAAGTCATCTCCATCAATGTACCGCAGAGGATGGACTTTGTGAACATCACTCCGCAAGTTGCCGCCGCCGTTCGGAAAAGCGGTATTACAGAAGGTTTAGTGCTCGTCAATTCGATGCACATTACGTCCTCGGTATTCATCAATGATGCCGAGTCCGGCTTGCACCAGGACTACAAGAAGTGGCTCGAACATCTTGCCCCTTATGATGCTTCTCCGCAACGTTACGCGCACAATCGCACCGGTGAGGATAACGGCGATGCCCATCACAAGCGGCAAATCATGGGTCGAGAAGTCGTTGTTGCCCTCACGGAAGGAAAACTCGACTTTGGTACTTGGGAGCAAATTTTCTACGGCGAATTCGACGGTCGCCGCACCAAGCGGATTCTCATAAAAATTATCGGCGAATAGGCTGGCATGCGACACGTCGAAATTCTTGCCCTCCAAGGCATGCTTCTCGATAAACTCCCGGCGAGGTGCGGTTTGGAGAGACACATTACATGCGGCATCACCAGACTATTTGGGTACCTCGCTTGTTTGAATTGCGGAGTCGGAAGGCTTGGCAACACTCCAATCGGCAGACTTACCCTTCCGTTGCAATGCAAGCCAGTGCAGGGCTGCTACATCGGAACCGGAATGTCCGCCGTCAAAAAGCGTCAGCCGGGCGTTGCCGGAAACACGACGGAACAGAACCGTTAGTTTTCCGTACAGCGGATCATCCTGACGTTCCGACTGTAATGATTCTGGAATTTTGCGTTCTGTGAGCATGTACTGCATGTCGGCATCGCTGATCCGTTTCGACGGTTCCGCCAGCAGATTGAATGCCGATATCGAGTGCGAACAGGGTACGCTGCCAGTGTGTCCATCATGAATCCCGTGGTTGATGTCTAACGGAACGCTCGCCGCATAGACAATCCACGTATTGGACGAGCGCAGTCGGTACTGTTCATCGACTTCGGGACTTGCGCCCGGCGGACCGCCGCAACTTAGTTCGATGTCCCTAGCGTATTTCAGTTTTCGCGCTGCTGTTTCGGCATGCCACGCTTTTAGGTCGGTAATTCCGACCCACGCCGAGACACCTGCCCAGATTTCGGGGTGTCGTCCTGCAAGGAGCATGGAGCCGTAGCCGCCGCCTGAACCGCCGATCAGATAGATACGCGCTGCATCAATGTTCGTTCGTTTTTTCATATAATCGACGGCAGCGACAATGTCTGCAACGGCAAATTCCGATCCACAGGCTTCCGGTTTGTCGTTCGGTCCGCGAAAGTTCGGAGCCACTAACGCCCAATCGTGTTTGATTGCCCAGTCTGCCCTGACATTGGCTGTCTGCGTGTAGTCCCCGCTCCATGAATGCAGCGTAACGAGTAACGGCACGGCTGTCGTCGTTGCCTTTTCAGGAACATAGACGACTGCCGGCTGCATCGTGTTGTCGATGGTCGACGGATACGAAACGGTTTTCATGACTGCTGGCCAATCTTTCGGTGCCGGTGTGTCTTCAGCCGCAGCAACAAGGTTAATGGCAAAGAACGCCGCCAAAATAATCAATAAAAGCCGTCTCTTCATTTTTTTGGGATAAAAAAGACCAGACCTTCATTATACATCAAGATTCTTAACTTCCAACGCATGCTTCTCGATAAACTCCCGGCGAGGTTCGACTTTGTCCCCCATCAGAATACGAAACAAATCATCCGCCGCCGCTGCGTCGTCCATCGTTACCTGAATCAACGTCCGATTCTGCATGTTCAACGTCGTGTCCCGAAGTTCCTCCGCATTCAT
>Ga0099364_10004647_pt1 | contig 20744 bp, 15 predicted proteins | sample TergutTh196P3_FD_73070 | JGI IMG/M metagenome (GOLD analysis project Ga0099364, IMG submission 73070) | Microcerotermes parvus P3 segment gut microbial communities from Pointe-Noire, Republic of the Congo - Th196 P3 | ecosystem: Host-associated > Arthropoda: Insects > Digestive system > Gut ... | reverse complement strand
AGAAACCATTCACAAAGAAAACGGCTGCAAATTCAAACTTGACGTTCAACAGATTATGTTTTCAAAAGGAAATCTTGAAGAAAAACGAAAGCTTCTCAAACCCCATTCTATCCGAAGCGGCGAGACGATTGTAGATATGTTTGCCGGCATCGGCTATTTTTCAATCCCGATCGCTGTTCATTGTGCCCCCAAAAAAATAATTTCTATTGAGCTAAACCCTGTTTCTTATCAATATTTGTGTGAAAACTGCCGTCTCAATCATGTTGAAACCATCATTGAGCCGATCAACGGCGACTGTCAAATTGTGACTCCAAAAAATATTGCGGATCGCGTTTTAATGGGATATGTCGGAACAACACATAATTATCTCAAAACCGCCGTTGACGCTTTAAAAAAGAAAGGCGGTATTCTTCATTATCACGAAACAGTTCCCGAAAAACTCTATCCGAATCGCCCGATTGAAAGAATACAGCAGGCTGCCGAGCAATGCGGAAGGAGAGTTGCTGTTTTAGAAACGCGAAAAATTAAAAAATATTCGCCGGGGGTTTATCATGTTGTGGTTGATGCTGAGATTAAATGAATGAATAAACGATTTCAATTTTTTTATTTTTGAGTCTTCTTATTCTTTTTTATTACCAAGATGACACAAGCTGTCAGAACTAAAATCATTATCGTTGCAAGTACCACGCCCGGAGAACTGAATATGAATGGATAACGAACTGTACCACCGCTGACATGGAATGTTGCCTGGTTGCCGGGTGCGTATTTTTTGATTGTCACGTTTCCGCCGGTGATGGTCGTTGTACCACCGTCACTGGTACGTTGTCCGCCTTTGCCGCTACCGATACTTGAGGCAGTCACGTTTCCGCCCGATATTGTGAGCGTTGCCCCACTGCCGCTCAAAAAATATATAGAAGATGAAAGACTGGATGAACGACCTCCACCGCCACCGATACCTGCACCACGCTGAGTACCGTTTGCTGTCACAGTGCCGTTATTGATGGTGATATCTCCCCCTCTGCCTCTACAACCACCACCGATTCCTGCGCCATTTTGACTGCCTGAAGCATTGACTGTGCCATTATTGATAATGATGACACGACCATCACCGAAGTTCCCGCCGCCGATACCTGCGCCTCCGGATTCACTTTTTGCAGTAATTATACCACCGTTGATAGTAATATTGCCGCCATTGCTATTGTTGCCGCCGCCAATACCTGCGCCACTGCCACCGATTGCGGTTATAACTCCTCCGCTGATAGTGATATTACCGCCGCTGCTGCGACTGCCGCCACCTATACCTGCGCCGCTATTGTTGCCTTTGGCACTAATAATGCCACCCGTGATTGTAATATCGCTGCCGTCATCAACTCCTGAACTGCTGCCGATACCCGCACCGCCACTGCCGCCTACGGCATTGACCGTTCCGCCGGTGATGGTGATGATACCGCCTGAACCCCAGCTAGAGCCACCGCCACCGATACCTGCACTGCCAAAGCCGTTCACACTGCCATCCCCAAAAGCGTTGACTGTGCCACCGTTGATGATGATATCGCCACCGTACCTGCCACCGTAACCACTGCCGATGCCCGCGCTTCTGAGACCGCCATAAGCATTGACTGTGCCACCGTTGATGGTAATATTGCCGCCACTTCCATTGAAGCCGCCGCCAATGCCTGCACCGCCACCATTCTCCCTATTTTTATCTCCTCCTGTTGCGGTGATTAGCCCACCGTTTATCGTAATATTGCCGCTGTTGTTGCCATCACCACCGCCGATACCTGCTTGATGCTGACCGCCGATGGCAGTTAATTTGCCGATATCACTTCCCGATGATTGAGCATAAATTGTCAGATTGTTTGCGCCTTGCACTTCTATGCCGCCACCACTTGCATTCAGATAGCAGCCGTCTGTAAGGATGAGATGGACATCACCAAGTATTGCAATTCTGCCTGTCGGATTTGCCGAGGCGCTTGTGGCAACATACCATGTCGTCATGCCTGCTGTTCCCATTATGATCTCACCGTTATAGCCTATAACTGTAGAACAAGTTTGTGTTGTGCCATTTTCATCTATGTAAAAAACATCGGAAGCTGCTAAAATAGGAACTGTCATAATCAAGAGCAATAGAAACGCCGATACGAAAGGCAACAATATTTTGATTCTCATTTTCATTACCTACTTTGATTATCATTTATTCTATTTTCAACATAATGGGTGTGTGTGTTGTCATAACATCGTATTGTATACCAAAACTTGTACCGGATGAAATTTTTTTAGAATGGCATTGTTATAATAGCGTACAGAATAAAATACCAAAACGCAAAAGATGACAGTATAAACAAGACCCATGCCAATCCTTGAAGATTGAGTATAACTTTCTTAGAAGTTAAACAATAAGTAAGATATAATCCGAAAAGCAATAGGAAGAAGCCTACATAAGGAATATGATATTGAATTGCTTCAAAAATTATTAAAACTGCAAAAGAAATAAAAGTCATGGCAGTCAAATACAAAGTAACCTTGCTGAGATCTTTTTCTTTATTTTGAAGAAAGGTTGCAAATGAATAATACAATAAAATAAAAGAAAGCATGTAGAGAACCAATGCGTATGCTACAATACTTCCCCCGCTCAAACCATAAAGTCTTGACAGAGCAGAAAATACAAATATCACACAGCATGATGTAAACCCGATGCCATGAAACAAAACATCTATTTTGAAATTATTTTTTTTCTTTAGAACAAAATAAAATATGATATTAAAAATAAAAATTGAAATAATATACAAAACCTCTGGGATGAACATTATAATCATTGTTGTTTGCCAAGAGGCACCTCCTCCTCTGAATAATGTTGTCAATTCGAAGATACACAAAAATATAAACAAAAGAATTACCAATAGCAGTGGAAATGTTAAAATAAAACATTCTATGAAAAGATTTACGTGTTGTTTAACGAAAAGGAAGGGTTTTGAACAAAAATGAATAAAATTAGACGTTTTGTACAAAGCCTTTTTGCTCACAAAAAACAGGGCATAACCAATAAAAACAAGAAGAATGAAACCGACTAAGACAGCAAATATTGTACTCATTGTACTGAGTGTGGCAGAACGGTTAACTGAACCGCCGCTGATATCATATGTCGGTTGGCCTCCGGGTGCATCGCCCAAGGTTGTCACATTTCCGCCCGTGATGACCACTGTGCCTCCATCACTGATATTTTCATTCTCGTATAATACTGCACCGCCACCAATACTTGAAGCCGTTACATTTCCATTTGAAATAGTGAGCGTTGCACCACTGTTTATTATGATGGGAGATATATTCCGGATACTGCCACCACCGATTCCTGCGCTATCGGCTCCACCGATAGCACGAATCGTGCCGTTTTTGATGGTGATCAGACCGCCGTTACCATTAGAACCGCTGCCGATTCCGGCACCTCCGGAACCGCCATTTGCCGTAACTATGCCGCCGTTGATGGAAATTGTGCCGCCTGAACCGCTGTAACCGCCGCCGATACCTGCGCCGGTATCGCCGCCGACAGCGTTGACTGTGTTGTTATTAATGATAATTGTACCGCCGTGGCCATTTGAACCCCCACCAATTCCTGCACCAAAATCACCGCCGGTGGCATTGACCGTGCCGGTGTTAATGATAATCGTGCCGCCATTACCACCGGAACCGCCGCCGATACCCGAACCCATCAAACCACCGATTGCGTTGGTTGTACCGCCATTGATCATGATTATGTAAAAGTCACTCCCATTGCCTCCGCCAATTCCTGCTCCAAAATCACCACCTGTCGCATTAACCACACCGTTGTGGATGAGGATCGTGTCGCCACCGCCACCGGAACCACCACCGATGCCCGAACCCATCAAACCGCCGGTTGCATCAATTGTGCCACCACTAATGATAATTGAGCCGAAATTACTTCCATCACTGCTGCCGATGCCGGAGCTGTATGGAGTACCTTTGGCAGTCAGCCTGCCCATATCCGCTCCTGTGGATTGAGCATAAATTTTCAAACTGTTTGTGTCTTGCACAGCTATGCCACCATTACTTGCATTTAAATGGCAGCCATCTGCAAGGATGATATAGACATTGCCGATAATGTTAATTCTGTCTGAAGGCGTTTGTGTGCCTGTAACAACATACCAAGTTGTCGTATTTATTTCGCCCAGTGACGTTTGACCCGTATAATCAATGACTTCGGGAAAAGTTTGCAGTGTGCCATTTTCAAAAAGATAAGGCACGTTCTCTGCCGCTTGTATAGGAATAGGAAATGTCAGCATAATAATAAAAAAAATAGCCGCCGCCGATATGAAAGGCAGCAGTTTTTTGAGTGTCATTTTCATTACCTACCTATTTTTCACGAAACATAAAAAATAATCGATATCAATTTAATTAATTTTCTATTTTATTTCCATCATAAAGCGGTTTTCCTGTGATCAGCATATAAAAGCGCGTGACCCAAACAATTGAGAAAGTCATAGGAATCGCCGCACTAAACAGACTCAATAAAATAGACCAAACGGTTAAACCGAGGATTGCGAATTCATCAATAGATTGTAGTGAAGAAGTAAGGTCTAAATAAACAACGTATGTGGATAAAAGAGCTAGACAAAACATTATGAGTGAAAAGACTATCGTTATTGCCAAAATGGATGTAATAATAAGGTAGAGAACAATAAACTTGACCATCTGATATGTTTTTTCTTTCAGAAGGGAAACAGATTTTTTATAGCTGTCAATAACGGAAAAGTTGTCAACAACAGCGCTGTAATTGACAAAGAAGAAAAGGAAAAACACAATCGTTCCATAAATGAGAGTCAGAATTAAACCAACTAACGCAGGAGCAGGTGTGATAAGGATTGCAGGCGAACTAAAGTTTAAATATCCCGATCTGAGATATGACGGCATCCAAAAAATTAAAGAAACAGAAAGGATCAAGAAACCAATAATGTTTATCACAAAAAGGCGCCAAAAAAACTGTTTTCCATAACGCCAAAAGTGATTATAACCTGTTTTACCTGTTGAAAGAGCCTCTTTTATCATGCCGATATATCCGGCGATGAAATATACGATAAAAGCAAAAAGAAGCAAATATGCAAGATTGAGAAGTATTTCTCCGGCGGTTCCCACAAAAAAGAATCCCGCTATAGTTCCAAAGGATCTAATCGCCATAAGAACTACAAAAATAAAGAAGCCAATCGTCATAAGAACTCCAAAAATAAGCGGAGGAACAAACAATTTCAGATTTTTTTCTGCGGTTTTTATTCCGTTTAAAAAAATATTCGCGGTACTTTCCATACCTGAAAGATTTTCGTGTTGTTTATCGAAAGAGGAAGAGTTTGAACGAAAACGAATAAAATGAGGCATTTTCAAAGACTTTTTGCTCACAAAAAACAGGGTAATAAAAACAAAAGCAAGAATAACGAAACCGATTAAGCCCGCTAAGGCCGGATTATTAACTATGCTGTCACTGATATTAGATGCCGGCGATTTTTCGGGTACGTTTGGGGGTACGTTTTCAAAAGCTGTCGAGTTATCTGTCGGCGGGTTTTGGGGTGCGTTTTCAGAAGTTGCCGCATTATTTTTAAATGTGCCGCCACTAATATTATAAATCGGCGGGTCGCCGAGTGCGTTTTCCCAAACGGTCACGTTTCCGCCTGTGATGGTTGTTGTGCCGCCATTACTTGGTTTTTGATTCACATCTTTTGCCGCACCGCCGCCAATACTTGAAGCCGTCACATTTCCGTTTGAAATTGTAAGCGTTGCGCCATTGCCACCTAAGCCGCCGCCGATCCCTGCCCCAAACTCATCGCCGAATGCACTGATTGTGCCGCCGGTGATTGTAATTGTACCACCATCGTTACCATCACTTCCGCCGATACCGGAGCTGTTGGGAGTGCCGTGGGCAGCCAGCCTGCCCCTGCCCGTGCCTACGGATTGAGCATAAATTGTTAAGCTGTTTGTGCCTTGGACCTCTATGCCGCCACGGCTTGCATTCAGATAGCTGCTGTCTGTGAGAATAAGATTGACGTTGCCGGCAATGATAATTCTGTCTTCCGGTGCCTGCACGTCTGTAACAACATACCAAGTTGTTGTATTTATTGTACCCATTGACGTTTGACCGGTATAATCAATGGCTGCGGGAGATGTTTTCAGTGCGCCGTTTGCATCAAGATAATCAATGTTTCCCGCCGCTTGTATAGGAACAGCAAATGCCAATATTAAAATAAAAAAAATAGATGCCGCCGGTATGAAAGGCAGCAGTTTTTTGAGTGTCATTTTATCACCCATTTGATTATCATTCTATTGATTATCATTCTATTATTCACGAATCAGAAGAAGGTTTATTCTTCCAATTATTTTTTTTTAGGATATATTACCCGTCTTCTACATATAATTCGTGGCTATATTCTCTATATTCTATGTATTTTGAATACGATTCCGTTTAAAAAAATGAATGATGAAAAACGACAATGTAATTTTTCATTCATTTATTCATTAATTACGTTTACCGAGTTAAAATATGTAAACAAAACACGCCCCCAATTTCCAACAACTGTCCAAAAATCGATATAAACGGGATAATGATCAGAAACCGCATAAGTTTGTGTTTCATTTAATTCGTATTCGGCGCTGTAGTTGAAAACGCCGGATTGGTTTGTGAAATAGGGCAGGAGCTCTTTTGTAATGACAATTCGATCGTAGGTGTTTTTTGTTTTTGTTGTCGTCACTTCATCGTTTCCGATAATCCAAATGTAGTCATCTGATTTCAGTTTTGAGGGACCGCTTTCATTGAAGTAGGAACCGTCTGCATTGAAATCTCCCATCAAAACATAATTTTCTTGCCCGACGTAAATGGTTTTTGCATATTTGACAACATCATCTAAATAATCAATTTCATTTTTCGCATCTTCGGGCTTTGTGTGAATCAAAATGAACACGGCGTCGAATGTGCCGTTATTGGATCTGAATGTTACCATATACGGCTCTCTTTCAAATGTATCTCCGTCCGGTTCGGGATAAACCAAAGGTTCGCTGGCAACAAAAACGGTATTTTTGTCATAAATGTAAGCGTATTGCTCTTTGCTTGTGGAACGCCCAAGGCGGTCGCTGACAACATAATCATAATTGTAGGGCTGACCGTTTTCATCGGTGCCGTTGTTGACCAAATCAACAAGCTTTGGAAGAGATGTTCCGCCGGCATCTCGAATTTCCTGAATGCCGACAACATCATAACGCCGAATGGTTTTGGCAAGGACGTCCATGACATCATCATTACCGGCTTTAGAAACGCCAAATATCTGAATATTAAAAGCAGCAACAGAAATCTGTTCTTTACTGACAGTGGTATTGTTTTGCGTTGTGTTTGCGGTCGTATTGTTTGTGTTGCTTCCATTTAGTGTCGTATTATTCGTGGTTTTGTTTCCCCCGATACTAAAATCAATACAGCCTGAAAACAAAGCAGTTATTAATAAAACAATCAATATGAGAGGCAGAATTGAATGTGTTTTATTTGTCATAAATTATATGAAGTGACGATTATATTTAACTTTTGTTATGCTTCTCAATTATATTTTCCAAAAAAATTTTGACATTCTATTCTTGAAATAATAAAAAAGTCGTTCAAAAATATATAGATTATAGACAGTAAATATAGTTTTAAACCACAACTATATATACATCCCTCGTTTTTATTATCATGTGGTATGTTTTTAAAAAAGTATATCACAGACCGATACAAAAAATTTCCACCATGTTTATATTTTTTTATAAACGAAATGTGAGGGATTTCATTTGGGAATATTCGAGAAAAACGCCGTTCGTTTTTGGATTTTCAAATTGAAGAGAAGAAACATCATCTTATATTAAATCGGTAAAAACAGGATACCCTCCAAAAAAATCAAGAGGCCGCTTTGGGAAAAAACGTATCCTCAATTTTCAATTCATTTGGGAAAAAAGGATGTTTCGATTTTTTTTCTTTTAATCATAAAACCCGTATTAGCTGCAATTTTGAAGTCGTCCAAAAGGCGGCTGATCAAACGATTCCAACATAAAAATAGAAAGAAATATTTTAACCAATTCGTATAATTTATCCAAATGCTGAAGGCAAAGACCAAAAAGGGCTTTTGGAAAAATCGGGTTTGGGGTTATATAATTGTTACATAATAGTAGGCTATTTATATGATTAATAGACTAATTTTTATAATATAGCATATTGTGTCTGATTTCAAATGATACGATCGTAAAAATTCAAGAGATATAGGATATAATTTAGCAGAGGGAAAGACATGAAAAAAATGATTTTGGTTTTACTTCTTGTTCTTGTTTTATTGGCTGCCGGAATTTCAGGATGTCTATCAAAGACAGATAATTCACCAACGTCGCCGCAAATGAATGACAAAATCGAAATCCCCGAAATGAACCCACCGATGCCTTTGCCCGAATACCCTGAAATTGACGGAAGTTCATCGACTATCACCATGCACGCAGCGATCCGCGCCTATTTAACAGATGCTTATTTTGTGGATTCGCACAGCCAAACCTATGCTGCTCTTGAACGAATTATTCCCGGAAGCGATAATCCGGCAGATGTTATTCTTGCTGTAAAATATTACGACGAAACGCTGCAAGATGCTCAAGACCGCGGTGCAGACTTGGTGATAACCCCGATCGCGAAAGAAGGTTTCGTGTTTGTCCTGCACAAAGATAATCCCGTCAACAACTTGACCCAGCAGCAGCTTCGGGATATTTATTCCGGAAAAATCACAAATTGGAAAGAAGTCGGCGGCAAAGATGAAAAAATAACTCCGTATCTCCGCAATTGGGACTCCGGCAGTCAGACAGCTATGGAAGATTTCATGAACGGTGAGCCGATTATTGGGAGTAATGACCTGGCAAGCAGCATGGGAGGCGTTCTTACCCTAGTTCAGGTTAGCGGTAGCCGCGGTATTGGCTATAATATTTACAGTTGGTCTATGGAGCAAAACTTAGAGAGCATGGGTCTAAAGGTCGTAGCGGTTGACGGTATAAAGCCGGACAATAAAAATCTTTCAGACAGTAGTTATCCATTAATGATTTACACCTACAGCTATTACAACAACGGCAACGATAAAGGTAAAGCCCTCACCGACTGGCTTTTGACCGCAGAGGGACAAAACGTCATAGCAAGAGCCGGTTACGTTGGAATTTTCGGCGAATTATCCACGGATAGTGTGCCTGACTATAATATAGACGAGAATAACTCCAAAATAAAAATGAGAGAATACTACGCAAATAAAGAAAATCCGACCCTTAAAGAAAATCTGACCCTATTAATACCAGGTTTTAGTTATTCAAATGTGACACCTCCAATGCGGCTACCCGACAAGGAGTAGACGGAAATCCTTGCCGATGGAAAAGGCAAGGATGTTACAGTTTTATATTTAGTATACGTTTTGGATGAAGATAAACATACCTTCCGCTTTATCGTGCTGACAAAGGAGAAAGGTGGAGAGTTTTATGTCATAAACGAGGGCGAAGTCACATCATATGAAAACGGGATTATTAACAATTGTAAATGACGGGGGCTTTCACCCCTCATTAGATATGTCCGGTTAACCAAGCACGCATTCGGATTATCAAAATTTAAAAACAACCGTTTTTGTTTCCATATACTCATTCAACATCTGATACCCGTTTTCCCGTCCAAACCCGCTTTCTTTGACGCCTCCAAACGGCAATTCAGGGAGCATCTTCATATGCTGGTTTACCCAAACAATTCCGACGTCAAATCCTTCAATCGCCTTTTTCGCCTGCCTCAAATCGTTTGTCCAAACGGAAGCACCAAGACCAAACTGTGTTTCGTTGGAATATTTCAAAGCCTCATCCATGTCTTTGACGGAATTAATCACCATAATCGGGCCAAAAACTTCTTCCGTCATAACTCTTGATGTCATCGGCACTTGAATGAGAACCGCCGGTTCAAAAAAAGAACCTTTCGGATCTGAATTTGGGGGAACATTGCCACCTATTAAAACAGACGATGCTTTTTCTTTTCGGACCGATTCAACATACTCAATCATCTTTTTTTGTTCCTCAAATGAACTCAGCGGACCTGTTGTTGTGTCTTCGGATAAGCCGTTTCCGATTTTAAGCTGGGAAACGGCTTCCAAAACGGCTTTGACAAAATCGTCAAAAACCGATTCAAAAACAAAAATACGTTTGGGGGAAACGCACGTTTGGCCGCAGTTAAAGAAACGGGCATGAACGGCTTGTTTGGCACACTCCTGTATGTCAGCGTCATCGCAAATGATCATTGCATCGCTGCCGCCCAACTCTAATGTCACACGCTTGTTATTTTGAGCCGCAGCAATGTGAAGTTTTTTGCCGGCTTCGGAGCTGCCGGTAAATGATATTTTCTTGACAAAAGGGGACTGTGCCAACTGATTTCCAATCGCACTGCCGGAGCCGGTTACAACATTTAAAACACCTGCCGGCAAACCGGCTTCATGAAAGATCGCCGCAAGTTCTAAAACGGTGAGCGGGCAAATGCCTGAGGGTTTGACAAAGCACGCATTTCCGGTCAAAAGTGCCGGAACAGCTTTCCATGCAAGAACCAATGCCGGCATATTCCAAGGCAAAATTGAAGCACATACACCCAGCGGTTTTTTAACCGTGAACGAATAGCTGCCGTTGCTTTTGCTGGTAAAAAAATCGGTGTGCGTCATGGAAGCCAGCCCGACAAAATAATCAATAACTTCTGTCACACCTTCTATTTCACGGCGTGCTTCTCTGAGCGGCTTTCCTTGTTCTTTTGTCAGTAAAATAGCCAAATCCTCTCGCAGTGGTTTTTCTTTTAACCAAGAGGATATTTGAGACAGAACAGCGCTTCTTTGAAGAAAGGACTTTTCAGACCATTGTTTAAAAGCAGCATGGCAAGAATCAAGAGCGAAATCGACATCCTCTGATGTTGCCAAACATGCGGTTCCGACAAGTTCGCCCGTTGCCGGGTTTAAAACACGGATTTGATCGGTGCAGGATGTCGTGGAAGAATCATATTTTTTTCCGTCAATAAACATATCTATGGCTCCTGATTTTTAATCATTTCTTATTTCTTCATTTCTTATTTGAATCGTTAAACATTAAACATACTCTCTCGGATCTGTAATTTTTCCCGTCAAAGCAGCAGCCGCAACACTTGCCGGAGAGGCTAAGTAAACATTGCCGCCTTTGCCCATACGTCCTTTAAAATTGCGGTTGGCTGTTGAAATGCAATTTTCGCCTTCTGCGATAATTCCTTGATGGGCGCCCAAACAGGGACCGCATCCTGGAGAGATAAAAGTGACGCCGGCTTTAACAAGTGTTTCAAAAACGCCGGTTTGAACGGCTTCTAATAAAACACAGCGGGAGGCGGGAGCAGCGACTGTTCGGATAATTGTTTTTTTGCCTTTTAAAATGTCGGCTGCGATACTCAAATCTTCAAAACGGCCGTTTGTGCAGGTTCCGAGGAAAGCTTGATCGATGTGTATTCCGGCAACTTTTGAAATCGGCACCACATTATCCACTTCATGCGGACAGGCAATCTGCGGTTCAATGTCTTTGGCGTCAAAATCATTCTCACGGCAATACACCGCATCCTTATCGGCGTAAGCCGGCTCAAAATCGACCATAGAGCGGTTTTGTAAAAAATCAAATGTCTTTTTATCCGGCGGCACAATTCCCGTTTTTGCACCCATTTCTATCGCCATATTGCACAGCGTCATTCTGCCGGAAACGGACAAGTCAGAAACGGCGGTTCCGTAAAACTCAACCGCTTTATAAGTGGCGCCGGAAATGCCCGTTTTGCCGATCAAATAAAGCGTCAGATCTTTGGCATAAACCCCTTTTTCGAGTGTTCCATCCACCGTCATTTTGATTGTCTCAGGAACACGAAACCACAATTTTCCGGAAGCAAAAATTTCTGCCATATCCGTTGCGCCGACGCCCGTTCCAAAGGCTCCGAAAGCACCGTATGTGCAGGAATGAGAATCCGCCCCGACAATCAATTTGCCGGGAAGTGCAAACCCCTGTTCCGGCAGAACCTGGTGGCAAACACCTTCGCCACCTTCATAAAAGTGTCGAATATTTTGCTGCATGATCCACTCGCGCGTATCTTTTTGAAGTGCAGCGGCAACCTCTGTTCCGGCGGGAACTAAATGATCAAACGGGATGACAATTTTATCGGCGTCCCAGACCTTTTCAACACCCATTTCACGAAAAGCGCGCACTGCCAAAACACTCGTTCCATCGTGTGCCATTGCATAATCAATATCCGCCATAACAAAATCATTGGCATGTGCATCATTTCCGGAGGCGCGTGTGAATATTTTTTCGCTGATTGTACTCAAATCCGTTCACCAAGTATTTTTTTGATTTCTCTTATTTCTCTTTATTCTAAAGTCAATTTATTTCATTTATAATTCTGTTTCTTGTTTTCGCTTTTTTCTTGTTTTCGCTTTTTTCTTGTTTTCGCTTTTTTCTTGTTTTCGCTTTTTTCTTGTTTTCGCTTTTTTCTTGTTTTCATGTTTTTGTTTTTCGTTTTTTTCACAAAATGGCGGCGTCATAAGACTTTATTTGATCCAATATGAATAAGCCGACTTCTGTTGTTGAAAATGTGCCGCCCAAATCGGGGGTGATTTTTTTTTCTTCGATTGCCGATTCTACTGCCTTTTCAATCAAAGCGGCTTCTTTTTTGTATCCGGCCCATTCAAACATCATTTTTAAACTCAAAATGGCTGCGATTGGATTTGCAATTCCTTTTCCGGCAATATCGGGGGCGCTGCCGTGAACAGGCTCAAAGAGGGCATATTTCTCGCCGATATTTGCACTGGGAGCAAGACCGATGCTGCCAAGCAAGACGGCGCCCAAATCGCTTAAAATGTCACCAAACAAGTTTGTTGTCACCACAACATCATATTTTTGAGGCGACATGATGAGATCGTATGCGAAAAAGTCCACCAGCTTATCCGACGGCTCGACACAACGGTCTAAAGCGATCTGTCGGCATGTTTCTAAAAACAATTTGTCTGACTTTAAAACATTGGACTTGTGAACGATGGTCAATTTATTTTTTCGGGAAGATGCCGCAGCGGATGCAAATTCGGCGATTTTTTGAGAGGCTGTTTTTGTGATGACACGCGTTGTCGTTGACCTCTCTTCTCCGATTTCTTCCAAACCGGAATACAATCCTTCCGTATTTTCCCGAACAATGATGAGGTCAACGTCTTCTTCTTTGCGATCTTGGATTTGGCATAATTTGTAAATCCCCCGAATCGGGCGAATCGGGCGGACATTTGCATAAAGGTCTAATTCCTTTCGAATTCGTAAAAGAACACTTTTGTAAGACGGATCAGAAACGGTTGTAATCGCCCCAAACAAAATCGCGTTGCACGATTTCAAAACAGCAATATCCTCATCGGTCATGGATTCTTTGGATTGTTCCCATTTCTTAAAACCGACATCTACCGGAACTTTTTCAATCATTAAGTTTCTTGTTTCATTGAAATAATCCAAAATTGAAACCGATACGGGGATGACTTCTTTGCCGATGCCGTCTCCTTCAACGATTGCGACTCTCATGAAAAATCCTCAAATAAAAAAATAAGAAAATTATCCAAATTCTCTAAACAATCCTCATTTTTCCTGCTTTTTTCGATGGGCGACAAGCCCGCCGTCGTTTAAGATTTCAAGCAAAAAGTCGGGCAATTTTTTGGTCGGGTAATCTTTTGATTGAGACGGATTGCCTTTTTGGAAAACCCGAATACAGCTGCTCTCCAAATCCACTTCAATCACGTCGCCGTCTTCTGCCTCAACGTCCGCTTCAATAATTAAAAGACCGACATTGATTGCGTTTCTAAAAAAAATGCGGGCAAAATATTTGGCAATGACACAAGAAACACCTGCATATTTTAATGCAAGGGGCGCCTGCTCGCGGGATGACCCGCAGCCGAAATTATCACCGGCAACAACGATATCTCCTTTTTGAACTTTTTTTGAAAAAGCCGGATCCAAACCTTCCATCGCATGATCCGCAAACACTTGCATATCAGTCGTTCTCAGATATTTCCCCGGAATAATCACATCGGTGTCAACGTTGTTTCCAAATTTCCAAACATTTCCTTGAAACTTCTTTTCCATGAAAGCACAAAAATACGATGTTGTTTAAAAATATTTCCTAAAGAAGAAAAAGAAAAAAGGAAAAAGAAAGGGAAAAATAAAAATAGGAGAATAAAAGGGTTGAGATCGAAATTTTATTGTTTTGTTCATTTTTCTTTAGCATAAAGCGGCTTTTCTGTTAAAACCATATAATAGCGCATGATCCAAACGACGGAAAAAGTTGCAAGAATCGTACTGAAAATTATATTTAATAATGAACTGACGATCAGCCCCAGCCCGGGAATAAATCCAAAAAGACCTGCGATTAGACCGGCGGCTGCCGAAAAAATAAATGATATGAGGAAACAGATAAAAATAAACAGAAGCATATGAAATGGTTTTACTTTCAGCAGGGAAACGGATTTTTTGTAGCTTCCAATAACGGAAAGATCATCAGCAACGATGTTGTAGCCGACAAAGAAGAAAAGCACTGACACAATCACTCTGTAAACGAGGATTAAAACCAAACCGACCGGAATTGAGATGAGCAAAACGGTTATGGCAAAAGGCGAGGTAACAAAGGGCGAGAGCATGTTTTCAAGAGAAATCATAAGGTTCGGGATATCGTAGCTGATAAGGTTATAAAAAATGGCACTGAGATTATGAAAAACGTTGTATTTAAAAAGAATATAAACCGCCGGAACCAAAAAAATTAATGCAGCGCCCTCGATTATAAGCATGATAATGTTTGCCGTAAGAATGCGTCTGAAAAACCGTTTGCCATAAAGCCAAAAATGATTCGAGCCGGTTTTGCCTGTTGCAGTTGCCTCTTTTGCCATACCGAAGTGTCCGGCATCAATGTATGCAGAAACAAAAATGAAAAGCAGAATAAAGCAAAGATAGGCGAGAATGGCAATCCAATTGTTCACCATGATTACAAAAACGGCACCAAAAACAAGAGGAAGGGTGACAAATAAGCGAAGGGTTTTTACGGCAATTGCAGGAACAAACAGCGTCGTGTTATTTTTTACCGTTTTAAACCCGTTAAAAAAAACATCTATGACACTTTCCATATAAATCACAAGTATTGCGGTGGATTAAAAACCTTTCTAAAAAAAGAAAAGAAAAAACAAATCAAAAAAAGAAAAACAAAATAAAATAAAAGTGATCGAAATCACTTTTAGTAGTTTGTTATTTTTTCTTTAACATAAAGCGGTTTTTCTGTTATTGCCATGTAAAAGCGTGTAATCCAAACGATTGTAAGAATTTCAATAACGATATGGAAAACAGCAATGAGAATCATAAGCAATATGACGATTGCAAGAGCGGAAGGGGTATCAAACACTTCGAAAACGATTGTTATAGGTATCCAAAGAATGGACGCGATTAAGCGGAGGGTGTATGAAACGATATAGAAGACAACAATAAACAAAAGCACTTGAGATGTTTTTGCTTTCAGAAGAGAAAGGGATTTTTTAAAGCCGGCGATAGTGGAAATATCATCAACAACGATGTTGTAATTGACAAAGAAGAAAAACACATTCATAATAATTATACATATGCCGATTAAAATTAAGCCGCCCGTTTTTGGTAAGTATAATGAGGTATTTGGGAAATATAATAAAACAATAAATGGGGCAGACAACAACAAGAAGATAATATTTGCCGCAAACACACGTCCGAAAAATCGTTTCCCATAAAACATAAAATGACTCATATTGGTTTTACCTGTAGAAGCAATCTCTTTTGCCATGCCGATTTGTCCGGCAATGGCGAATGCACCAATAATTAAAACAATAAAACAAGCATAAGCAACTGCCAGCCAAATTTTGTTAAAAGACGGGAAAAAAGAGTTGGCAGAGAATGCAATAACAGGAGCGCCAATTAATGTAATTATTGCTAAGGTAAACAGAGGAGCAAACATTATTGTATTATTTTTGATACTTTTTAATCCGTTTAAAAAAACATCCGTAATACGTTCCATATATATCTAATCCTCTGAATAATTTAAACAAATCTCGATTTTATCAATAAAATTCTGCAATAAATAAAATGGAAACGGTTGTATATAAATTAAGCCAACCATGGAAAAAAATCAAATGCGGAAAAAACAAAACAAAAAAAGAAAAGAAAAAGTGATCGAAATCACTTCAGTAGTTTGTTAATTTTTCTTTAACATAAAGCGGTTTTTCTGTTATTGCCATGTAAAAGCGTGTGATCCAAACAACTGTAAAAATTTCAAGAATTATGCTGAAAATAATCATGAGAATCACGTACAGTGCGTAACCGATGACTGTAAAAGTAATGGAATCAGCCACCAGTCCATAAAAGATTAACACGAACATAGGAATCGAAAAAACGGACATGATGGAGCTGAGGAGCATTGAAACGACATAGAGGACAACAATAAACAAAATCACTTGAGATGTTTTTGCTTTCAGGAGAGAAAGAGACTTTTTAAAGCTGTCGATCGCGGAAATGTCGTCTACAATGATATTGTAATTGACAAAAAAGAAAAGCACATACATAATAATTACGTAAATAATGGTTAAAATTGAACCAATCATTATCGGCAAGATTGCCAAAGAAAGAAGTGAGGCAAAGATATAATCATTTATGAAACCATCAACGATCAGACCTGAATTGTAAATGACATAAAATGCCGGAATCCAAAAAATTAAAGCGACAGATTGAATCAGCGTTAAGATAATATTTGCCGCAAACACGCGTCCGAAAAATCGTTTCCCATAAGACATGAAATGATCCCAGACAGTTTTTCCTGTTGAAGCGACCTCTTTTGCCATGCCGATTTGTCCGGCAGTGACGAATGCACCAATAAGGAAAACAAAAGCAATAAAACAAAGATAAGCAAGAACGATTATCCAAATATTTCCAAGAGATTCTAAAAGGGCAGAAGAGAATCCCAAAACAAGACTGCCGATTATTGAAATGGTAATTAAAATAATCATTGGAACAAACAATATTGTATTATTTTTGATACTTTTTAATCCGTTTGAAAAAACATCCGTGATACTTTCCATAATCAAATCCCCAAATAATTTAAACGAATAGCGATTTTACCAATAAAATCATCTGCAATAAATAAAATGGAAATGGTTGTATATAAAATAATAAGCCAACCGTAAAAAAATCAAACGCGGAAAGACAAAACAAAAAAATAATTGGTAAAAAATAAAAATGGGTAAACAAAAAAACGAAAACACAACAAAGAAAACGAAAAACAAAAAAAACGAAAAACAAAAACAAAAAAACGAAAAACAAAAACAAAAAAACGAAAAACAAAAAAACAAAACAAAAAGCGAAAAAACAAAAAAGCAAAAAACAAAAAAAAGAAAAAGTGATCGAAATCACTTTTAGTAGTTTGTTATTTTTTCTTCAACATAAATCTGTTTTTCTGTTATTGCCATGTAATAGCGTGTGATCCAAACGGTTGAAACGACTGCAAAAATCAGACTGAGTATCGAACTCATGAAAGAAACGACGAGCCCAATCATTCCGATAAATATCCAAACAAGGAACATAATGAGGAAGTAGATACAGATAAACAAGAGTATTTGAGATGTTTTTTCTTTCATAAGGGAAGCGGACTTTTTATAGCTGCGGATAACGGAAAGATCATCAACCACCGTGTTGTAACTGACAAAGAAGAAAAGCGCAAACACAATAATTTCATAAATGATGGTTAAAATCACACCAATCAATATTGGCAAGGGAAACATGAGATAAAATTCGACAATGCTGCGATTTACTAAATCAGAAACAGGAAGAGCGAAATTGTACATGGCATAAAATATCGGAATCCAAAAAACTAAAGCAGCGGCGTGTATCAATAAGTTGATAATGAGGATTGAAAATATACGGCGGAGAAATTTTTTGCCATAATGCGTAAAATGATCCAATGTGGTTTTACCCGTTGAAGTCGCTTCCATTGCCATACCGATTTGCCCGCCGGTAAGGAATGCAGAAGCAAGCAAAGCAAAAAGAGCGAAGCAAAGAGTGGAAATGAGAATGATTATCACGCCTATTTCTATAAGTTCATAAGCAAACACGAAAAATGCAGTTAAAATTGCAGCTATATAGACAAGAACAGGAATAAACATAATAAAACTCATAATAATTGCGGGACCAAACAATACCAAATTATTCAGCACAGTTTTTAACCCGTTTGAAAAAACATCTGTGATACTTTCCATAAAAAAACCTCCATGTAATTTTAATTAAAAACAATTTAATATATAAAATCATTTATCGTGAATAAAATGATAACGATTGTATATAAATGTGCAAGCAAATCGTAGAGATAAATCAAACATAGGAAGACTAATTAAAAAACAAAAAAAGAAAAAAACGAAAAAAAGAAAAACGAAAAAAAGAAAAACAAAAAATAGAAAAATGAAAAAAAAGTGATCGAAATCACTTTTAGTAGTTTGTTAATCTTTCTTCAACATAAAGCTGCTTTTCTGTTATTGACATGTAAAAGCGTGTCATCCAAACAGTATAAACAGTTCCAAGAATTGTGCCGAGAACTAAACCGACAAGTAACCCGAAAATCATACTGATTATTGGAGCGATGGTTTCAAAAAACGGAACAAAAACAGATAAAATACCTAAAGTGATCCCGATAATGAGCATAATAATCAGCAATGCAATGAATATAAGAATGATAGAGAATAGTGCAATGATGATAAGGACGCCAATAAACAGAAGCACTTGAAAGAACTTTGCTTTCAGAAGAGAAAGGGAGTTTTTAAAGCTGCCAATAACGGAAAGATCATCAATAACAATATTGTAGCCGACAAAGAAGAAAAGCACAAGCACAATAAATTCATAAATAATGGTTAAAATGAAACCAATCGCTATTGGAATGATTAACGTGGCAAGCAATGCGAAAAAGCTATCAACAAATGCAAGAGCTTCTTCGGGAGAAACGTCCATATTCATGACAGTGTCGGACAGACCGGAATTAAAAATGACGTAAAGTGCCGGAATCCAAAAAATTAAAGCGACGGCTTGAATCAGGAATAAAATAATATTTGCTGCAAGCATGCGTCCAAAATATCGGTTTGCATAAGACGTAAGATGACTCATAGCAGTTTTGCCTGTTGAAATAGCCTCTTTTGACATACCAATGTGTCCGGCAGTGATGTATGCAGAAATAATGAAAACAAGAAGAGTTGAACAGAGAGAAACAGGAAGTATGATCCAAACATTTTCAGGAGAAACAAGAGAGGCAGCGATGTCATTTACCGTTTGAAAGGCTAATGAAATCGCTATTAAGATAATTGCAGGAACAAACAATACCGTATTATTTTTTATACTTTTTAATCCGTTAAAAAGAACACCAAAGATACTTTCCATAATAAAATCCTCCGATAATTTTAATTAAAAAACGATTTTACCAACAAAATCATTTCTGAAAATAACTATGGAAGGGATTGTATATAAATACATAAGTCAACCGTTGGGGATAAATCGAATTTAAAAAAATAAATCAAAAGAAGAAATAAAAAGAAAAATCAAAATCTATGTCAAAGAAAAATCAAAATCGGCATCAGGAAAAAACAAAACCGATTAAACATTAATCTTTTTCCGACAAAATCCTTTTTTCCAAAACCATATAAAATCGAGTGACCCAGACGTTGGTAACAGAAACGAAAAGAATGGAAAACATGATGTTGACGGCAATCATAAAAACCGAGAGATGTGGACTTGACGGGACATAATAAATCAAAATGCCGGTCAAAATGTGCGGGATTAAACCAAAAATCAGCACCATAAAAACGAAAGATGAAATTTGAATCGGCTTTTTTCGGAGATAGGAAAAGGATTTGCGGTAGCTTGCGTAAACGGATGAATGATCAATGACAATAATGTATGAAATAAAATAAAACATGAATGAAATCAAAACGAAATAAGCTGCGGTCAAAATTAAAGAAACTAAAGCCGGTACCGCTAATATGTTAAACAGCGGCAGCAAGGAGGCGGGATCATTTTGAAGGGCGTCTGCCACATCGACCATTGAGTAATCCGATCCGGCAAAGAGCCGAACCACCGGCGTCCAAAAAAAAGCAGACAAACCGCGGAGCATTGTAATTAAAACGGAAGCAATCACCAGTTTTAATGTGTATCTTTTGCCGTAAGAAAAAAAATGATACAAATCCGTATCGTCTGACTCAATCACGTCTTTTGCCATGCCGATGTTTCCGGCAGTTGTAAATGCCGAAAAAAGAGTCGAAACGACAAGAATAATTAAACTCAGAAGCGTTAAAATGGTGTATCCGAGTCCGTAATAAATAATCAAAACAGAGAGAGCTGTAAAAAAAACACCCATCGTATACATCGCAGTATAAAAAATACAGTTGGGAACGAATAAAATCGGGTGCTTTTTCAAATGCTTTAAACTTTTGGCAAATATTTTCAAAGCATTTTCCATGGCAAAAACCCCTAAGTAATAAAGGAAAGTAATAAAGAAAAGTAATAAAGAAATACTTGTTAACATATAAAACATCATCATTCAAAAAAATGTCAAGGAACAATTATGGAACAAATTTATGTCGTCTCCCATTGCCTTTTAAACCCGTCAGCCCGCGTCA
>Ga0099364_10004646_pt1 | contig 20746 bp, 30 predicted proteins | sample TergutTh196P3_FD_73070 | JGI IMG/M metagenome (GOLD analysis project Ga0099364, IMG submission 73070) | Microcerotermes parvus P3 segment gut microbial communities from Pointe-Noire, Republic of the Congo - Th196 P3 | ecosystem: Host-associated > Arthropoda: Insects > Digestive system > Gut ... | reverse complement strand
TTTTAGTAGCCAATTACAAATTGGCTGTGTTCAAAGCGGCAATACAATTGCCGCTTAACTGCCGTCACATTTGCCGCTTATCTGGGGCTGGTCTCTTTGTCCATAGATTAATCATAATTCGTACTTCACTATACAGTATTCACCGGGAACATTGATTACATATATTGTATTACTCTCGCTGTCTCCTGCAATACGAAGTGTAGGATGCTCTAAATCAATAATTTTCACTAAATTTCCTTTATAGTCGAAAAGATAAATGGTGCGGGGAAGCGTTGAAATGTCGCGTCCGCTAACTTCATTTAAGAGGAGTTCGCTACGTAAACATGCAATATAATCTTTCAAAAATGCAACGCCCGAGAAACCGCTTTTTTGATTACTGTCCCATATTATACGCTCATCTGTAAGTCTGTAATTCGGCTTTTCAAGCATATTTTCCCAAATCTGTTCAAATCCTTTTTCCGAATGCTGATACATGGTGATATAGGCAAAATCGAATGGTGCGTACACAAAAGCCTTTTTTACGGCACAATAAGCAAAAGAACCCTGTTGTCTATCATATGCGCCGTCTATCAACCATTTACCGAAGGGTTCCTGAATTATCTCTCCCGCTTCGTTTTGCACTATGAACGGTTTTGGATTGTAATAATCCATGATAAGATATGTATTCGGAGCAATTAGTTGTAACTTATTCATACCGTTTATGTCAGAACGCGAAAAAGTAAACGGTTGCTCGACAATTGGAATATCATCAAGTCGGGCTATTGCATTTTTTGCTCCGTTCATATCCGAAACAAAAAGCACTCCATCCAAAACATTATGAACATCGATTGTGACAAATTCCGTTGGTCCTCTCCCTGATTGTGCTGTTTGTACAACTAATTTGCCTGTTTCCTTGTCATACAGTTTGACCATTCCTTCACTTGCGAAAGGGTCTTGCATCACAATGAATTTTTTGTCGACAAGTAACGTGCCGGGAAAACTTGTAAATAAATCTTCCGAAACCATAATGTGTTTCAAATGAACACGTTCTACATTTTTGTGAGAAGTAGAACAAGAAAACAAGAGCAAACAGAATGCTGCAACTTGGAAAGGAAAGAAAAATGAACTTTTCATATTCTTACTTTTAATTTATTAAAAATTAGAACGTTCCTATAACATGCCATTAGCCCGACGCCATTTTTTACCCCATGGTGTGATGCAATAAATTATAAACATCAAACAAGGCATTCCGATAATTGAAAGTACGAATATTGCTTCCATTATTTATCCTCCTTTTTTTTATTTATTAATAATAATCCTGAAACTAACGCTAATGCTGAAACCGCAACACCAAAACCATAAACAAAAAACTTATGGTCTCCAAAATCTCTAAAAAATGAAGAAATAACAACTCCTGTCAAAACATATTTTGATATGTCAATCAGATAATTACCCAATTTTTCTTTCCACATAAACATTTATATTTAACGTAAAAATTGTACAAAAATTACACCGCAAATATACAACTTTTTTTCCAATCAGCATTTTTTTTGAATTTTTTTTTTCGGTTGCTGGTGGGAATTTGACGCAGAAGGTTTGGATTATTGTCCTTTCATTCGGGCTTTCTGCCGCTGTTGTGCCAACTTAGCGAAGTGGTTTCAACGCAGATAAAATGCAAGTTGTAGGCAGTGCATTTTGTCTGTTTGACTCATTCGATGTCCAATGGGCACTAAAAATTATTTTTTGCGTTTGCCCATAAAATCCGAATGGGTCGCAGTATTCAAAAGCAAAAGTATTAACGTGTCCTTATCCTCTTGCCACATAAGTAACCAATCGGGCTTTATATGACACTCCCAAATGCCAGAGTATTGACCTTTTAATTTGTGTGCATCATTTTTTTCGGGCAAAGTTTTATCTTGTGCCAAAAACTCGACTATTTCAAATAAAAGTTGCAAGTCGAAGTTTCGACGATAGGACAAATCAACACTTTTTTTAAATTGATTAGTGACCTGCACTTCAAAAATAACGTCTTCATTTTCTTCCAATGCCTTAATTTTGGCAAAAAAATCCTTTACTGAAAGATTTTTATTGTTTGATTTTTTTGCCATTCTTAGGGGTGCAAACAGTTGAAACTCTTCCTAATCGTACATCTTCCAATGCTGTATCAAGGGGCGACATTTTTTTGGTAGCCACCTCTGTCGCGCCAGCCAAAATCGCAGAACGTAGAATGCTTTTTATCAGAGCATTACTTTCATCGTAATTTAAAATTAAGGTTGCCATATATGATATTTTATGAAATTTTTAAAAACGCAAATATACCAGATATTTTTCAATCAGCATTTTTTTTGATTTTTTTTTTTCGGTTGCTGGTGGGAATTTGACGCAGAAGGTTTGGATTATTGTCCTGTCGGGAACCACATATCGTCAATCGTCAGCCCGCAGTCTTCTACCATTCGGAGCGAATATTCAAGTCTGTCTAATTCCTGAAGACCGTTGTTGTTGGTTCCCAAAGTAAACTTGATACCGGCTGCCTTCGCCGCATGAATAATCCTTGCAGACGGAACTTTAGTGACGGCGTTAATCTCAAGAGCGACGTTATTTTCTTTTAACGCCTTTATTAACTGTGCAACACGCGCATCTGTCCAATATTCGTCGTAATCTTTCATCATTACAGCACAAAGCCGCGTGGGGCTGGCTAAAAAATCTATCGGTTCCTCGTTGATTATTTTGAGCGTGCGTTCCATGATCATGTCCATATATTCCTGTTCGGGAATGTCAATGATGACTTCTCTATCAATCCAAAGACGTGTGCGACGTCCTTTGTGGTCATTGAAAGTCAGAGCGTCGGTAAAGACGTAGTCGAACATCTCACGCGATTCCTTCGAGAATACCTCAACCCATTCGCGCCCCTCGCCCTGCATGGCGTAGAATAGCGGCGGCAATGTGAAATCGTTTTTGAAAAGCGCCCTTATTTGTTCGTCATTTGTTGTTTGGAAACCAATACCGCAATTTGCCGCAATGCCGTATTCAAAGCCGTCGGCAAGTGATCGCTCAATCGCCGCCTCTAAACCTAACATTCTGGGCCAATGCACATGGTAGTCTATCACAGGGAAGTTGCGCTATCGTACATATATTGAGGTGGAGGAAAAGCCCTGTCGAAAGCGGGTGGTGGTTCGCGAAAACTGATCATCTGTTCGTTCTGCTGAATATTAGTCATTTGAACAAAAATAACATACAATCGGGTCCAGTCCTCCTCTGATAAATAGTCTGATTTCCAATAAAACCTGTCTTTTTCATCCGGATTTCCGGTGGTGTACTTTTCCAAATATTTGTTTACTATTTCCTGATATTCAGTCAACAATTCTTGAGAAACACCTTTTTCGCGGGTTATCATACGGTCTTTGTCTGTAATCGTATTTTCAGCGCCTCCATGAAGGGTGTTCACATGATTCTGCGCAAAAACTTTGGTCGAAAAGACACAAATTGCGGCGATAAAAACGGGTATCAGCGCCATACTTTTGCACCACTCTCTTTGCTTCGAAATTGTTTTGGACATCATTTTTGAAAATTATGGAAATTATGTTGAAGCAACAACCATCCATCGCTTCAATACTTCCTGTTCAATATCTCGCTTGCAATTACGGCTTGACGTATATCAAATTCAAAATCGCAATCATCGCCGACTGATATTGTTCCTATATCGTGCGCAAACGCTTCTTGTTCTATTTGGTTTGTCGCTTCCTTTGCTGCCGGCTGATAATCGGAATAGCGTTTTTCAGGACTAACCTTTGCCGGCTGCGCTTTTTCCGGAAAGAACAATTCTCCCGATTGATTCTGCGTTTCTACCGTCTGCATCATCCGCCTCATGATCTCTTCAAGGGTTTGTGGCGGCGCCTGCTCGGCGTCGGATGATTCTACATCCTCGAAATCGTCGTCAGGCTGGGGCGGCTGCGGAGGCATGTTTGGTTGCCGTTTGGCTTTCATCACCTTTTCCAACCCACCCAGAAGCATCAATACCGCAAAGATAATGATGTACAGGAAATCCCCTATTTCAGCTTTGTATACCAATTGATAATTATTAATTGTTAATTGTGATTTGAATATCCTACGCGCGCGCCGACCGTGATATTTGGGGTAACTTTAAAATCTACGCCGAAATGCGCTGCTTCGCTTGGCATACGATACGGCGACGCCCTTCGCATGGGTGCGGGCGTCGTGTTTTTCATCACCGAGCCGTTGACGCTCCAGCGCTCATTCAGCAAGTACATGCCTTCGGCAAAGATATACGCGCCGGTGACAGTCCGCTGTTGCGGGCTTTCGCGTTTCATCTGCGAAGGCAACGGGTTGTACTGCACCACGCTGATTCCGGTATTGACAAAAAATCGCGGCGTAGCCTGAAATCTGAATTTAGGCGCCACATAAAATCCTGAACCGTAACGCGGCATGATCATGTAACCCACGTCTACCGAGGTTCCCGCGTAGCGGGGTTTGAAGTTTCGGGTTTCGGGTTTCGGGTTTCGGGTTTCGGGTTCAGGGTTCAGGGTTCCGGGTTCCGGGTTTCGGGTTTCGAGTTCCGGGTTTCGGGTTTCGAGATTCATGTAGGGGCGCACTCTGGCGGTCTCCTGTTCAAGTTCGGGGGCGTCGCCAACGGTATTACCTGTGGGCGATTCGCTATCTTGCGCCCAAATACCTGTGGAAAAACAGGCGCCAATCAAAATCAAAAATATCTTTTTCATTGGTTTAATATTTTATATTTTATATTCAATTCTACATCATATCGAACGGGCAACCGCAAGGGTGCGTCTCTACCCGGAACCCGAAACCCGAAACTCGAAACTCGAAACCCGAAACCCGAAACCCGAAACTAGTTCCCCGGTTTATTCGGCGCGCTGCCCGGTTTTCCTATGGATTCGCGCATGGCGGTATCGGCTTCGATGTTCTTCATCTTGTAATAATCCATGATGCCGAGGTTGCCGCTGCGGAATGCTTCTGCCATGGCTAAAGGCACTTCTGCTTCGGCTAAAGTAACTTTTGCGCGGGCGTCCTGTATTTTGGCTTTGTTTTCCTGTTCGAGGGCAACTGCCATTGCGCGACGCTCTTCGGCGCGGGCTTGGGCAATTTTTAAATCGGCGTTTGCCTGATCCATCTGCAATATGGCGCCGATATTTTTCCCTACGTCCACATCGGCGATGTCAATGGAGAGTATCTCGTATGCCGTTCCGGAATCCAATCCTTTGTTGAGCACCACTTTTGAAATGGAGTCGGGGTTTTCAAGCACCATTTTATGCGAAGCCGACGATCCGATGGACGATACGATACCTTCGCCCACGCGGGCAAGGATGGTTTCTTCTCCGGCTCCGCCCACCAATTGTTTGATGTTGGCGCGAACCGTTACACGCGCTTTGGCAATGAGTTGGATACCGTCTTTGGCAACGGCTGAGACCGGCGGGGTGTTGATCACTTTGGGATTCACCGACATCTGTACGGCTTCAAGCACGTCGCGACCGGCAAGGTCGATGGCGGTAGCAGCCTTAAAGTCAAGCGGGATATTTGCCTTGTCGGCAGAAATCAATGCGTTGACCACTTTTGATACGCGCCCGCCCGCCAGAAAGTGCGCCTCCAACTGGTCGGGGCTCAAATTCAATCCGGCTTTTTTCGAGTTGATCATTGCATAGACAATGGTGGATGGCGGAACTTTGCGCCAACGCATCAAAATCAGTTGCAACAAAGAAATTCTCACTTGCGTGAGGATACACTGAAACCAAAGATTCAGCGGTACAAAATACAGGATGACCCACAAAAAGATGATACCTGCGATGAGAATGATGGCATATAAGCCCAGACCTAATTCTTCCATGAAAATAATATTTAATGTAATGATACTTATGTTGTTGATAATTTAATTTCCTGTACAATGACGGTCGACTCGTTGACGTGAACCACTTCTATTTCACGGTTTTCGTCAATCAGTCCAAATTCGGATTTGCCTTCCATGATTTTCCCGTGAATCAGTATTTTACCAATCGGGGCGAGGCGCGAAACGGTCATTCCCTGGTCGCCCGTCTTGATGTCGTTGGTATCCACCACGTTCACCTTACCGTCTATTTCGGAATGTAAAGACAAACGATCCCACGTTTTTGCCCGCAATGCGTAAATCAGAAAGATGATAAACAGGATGCTTGTTCCCACCAAGGCAATGACGCCGGCAGTATTTCCGAACCATTTGAATGTAAGGTATACCCCGCATCCGATCAGCAATACGCCGGCAATACCGGAAATCGTAATGCCCGGCAATACAACCACTTCCACTACCATGAGCGCTATCCCGATGACTATCAATACAATAATGAGCGTAACTGACATGTTTTTAAATGTTTATTTGGCGATTAATCAATGGTAACACTCAATCCTTTGCTTGTCAGTTGATCCTTCATGAGATGCAACTCGTCGTATGTGCCGCTTTTCACGTCGCATTTTCCCTTGTGGTGTACGATATACGCGCATTGCTCGGCTTGAAGCAGTTCGTGACGGCAAATTTCCATCAATGATGCGATGACATGATGGAAAGTATTGAAGTCGTCATTGTGCAAAATCAAATGACGACCTTCTTCCGACAAGACGCAAACATCATCGTCAAAATCAATAACCGGGCTTTGCCGGATGCGTTCTTGAGTATTCATCAACTTTCGATTTTTATTCAGTGCAAAGATACATTATTTTACAAGAAAAAATATTTTTCTGAAAAATTTTTGATGAATTTCCATTTTGGGAAAAAGCGAAACAGTATCCTGTAAAAAATTATTCTGTCGCCTTCAGGCTCATATCCAGACTTTTAATATGATGTGTCAGTGCGCCCACCGAAATATAGTCAACCCCGCAAAGCGCATAATCGCGTATATTTTCCAGACTGATATTGCCCGACGATTCGGTTTCAAATTTACCGTCGACCATTTCAACTGCTTTACGGGTGGTTTCGGTATCGAAGTTATCGAACATGACGCGGTGTATGTTGCCATGTTTGATGATTCGTTTTACGTCGTCGAGGTGGCGCGCTTCGATTTCAATTTTCAACTGCTTGTCGTTTTTTTGAAGATAATGATGTACCATGTCAATGGCTGCTTCAATTCCTCCGGCAAAATCAATATGATTGTCCTTGATCAGGATCATGTCAAAAAGTCCGATACGGTGGTTGTATCCTCCGCCAATCTTGACGGCTTCCTTGTCTAAAAGGCGCATGCCCGGAGTTGTTTTGCGGGTGTCTAACAATTTTGCGGAGGTTCCGGCTATTTTTTCGACATACTTGTTCGTTTGCGTGGCAATACCGCTCATGCGCTGCATGATATTCAGCGCCAGACGTTCGCATTGTAATATGGAGATAACTCGTCCTTCGACGGTAAACGCTACATCGCCGGGGAATATTTTAGCGCCGTCATGGATGAAAACAGTGACTTTCAGCAGCGGATCGAACCTGTGGAACACCTGCCGCGCTAATTCAATCCCCGCCAATACCCCTTTTTCCTTGATGATCAGTTTAGCCTTACCTACATTCGTCGGCGGGATACATGCCAACGACGTATGGTCGCCATCGCCAATATCTTCCTTAAACGCTTGATCGATAAACGTGTATAAATATTCGGAACTAATCATTACTTTCTATCTTCATTTGGAGAATTTGTTGGTCTTTCAAAAAAATTGTCACGCGATACGATCCTTTACCGGTGGTCAATTCTCCGATAGAAAATTGTGCATTATTCCTTGTACCATTGTGTAATGGTTTGTAACTAAACGTTCTGTTTGCAGTGGCATTGTCGTTGAAAAAAGTTCTCAAAATTTGCTCTGCATGCGCTTTGCCGTAAACTGCCTGTCGTTCGCTGAAAATCAATTCAACGGATGTGTTGAAATAATTACTGATGGTCTTGGCATCGCCATTGGTCAAAGCCTGAACAACTTCATTGGGCAGGTTCAACGCATGTGATCCTTTTGCATCAAGCGTGCCGTTCAAATTCACTGTTATACACAATGAACTGATTATCATTATTTTTTTAAAAATCATATGAACATATTTTTTTAGAAATAACTACATCAAAAATTGAACCAAATTTTATTTTTTTGCATCTTTTTGAATAAAATTCATAAAATTACATTGCAGATTGAACAAAAAGTAATACATTTGCATCCCTAAAAAATAGATACATTAATTATATATGATGGCTTATTTTTTCAGATACCTGTTGGTTGTTGCGGCGTCAGTTTCTCTTTCGGCGTGCGTTACGATGCGCCGTGTTCCGATTGAAACGCTGCAACCGGCTCAATTGACCTTCGCCAATTCCAAAAACAACATAGCCATTTGCGCGCCACAAAACCTTTTGTCTGAAGCCATTAAGTCAAATATTACTGCAACCGACATTTCCGCCGATTCATTGATTTCCAACATTTTGTTTACACTGCAACATTTCTGGGAAGAAGCGCCGGGTTTCGAGGACGCTCAATTTTTTATCTACATGACAAAAATTGACGAATCTCCCGTATTTTCCAATTTTGATATGACAATTCAATTGGAGAGCCTGCAAATTACCAACATCTACTATGGACAACAATTCGGTTTTTTTGAATGGGAGGCGTATCTGTACGTGCAATATGCCGCAAAATGGTTAATTCACGACAAGTCGGGTAAGATAATTGACGAATACACCGACCGCGACCTGATCGTCTGGTCTTCGGGAATACGCGACGGGAGAGCAGAAGCTGTGGAACATTTGCCCTATATAAAGCATGCGTGGTGGGATATGGGTATTGCGTTGGCAAAAAATTACATCGCGCGCATCGTGCCTCAATGGCAAACAAGTGCGCGTGAAATATACATGATCAACAGATTTCCCGAATTATCGCAGCAAGCATACAGGGCGATGCAAAACGACGGCTACGCGCGCGCCCTCGATATTTGGGAAAACATGTTGTTTTCGTGTCGCAAAATGGGACAAAAGAAAATCAAAAGCCAGATTGCCTACAACATGGCAGTAGCCTGCGAATATCAAAATCAATTAGACGAAGCCATCCTCTGGGCGCAACGCTCCGCCAATATGATGATGACCTCGAAAACCGTCAGATATATCAATCTCCTGACAGAAAGACAACAACAACAAAGCCTGCTTGACAGGCAAATGGAGAATTGAGAATTGAGAATTGAGAATTGAAAATTGAAAATTAACTTCAAACCCGAAACCCGAAACCCGAAACTCGAAACCCAAAACCCGAAACCCGAAACTTTAAATGACCCCCGAAACCATTTTCATCGTTCTCATCACCATCATCGTTGCCAGTTTCGTACTCGAAAATTGGCTCGAGATGCTGAATTTGAAAAACCTTTCTGAAAAACTGCCCGATGAACTGAAGGATATCTATGACGCAGAAAAATACATTCAATCGCAAAATTACGAACGTGTCAATAATCGTTTTGGATTGATCACCGGCACATTTAATCTGATTTTGATATTGGCGATGTTTTTCTTGGATGGTTTTGCGTGGGCGAACAGTCTGGCGGAAGCAGTCAGTACGCATCCGGTGCTGCATCCCCTTATTTTTTTCGGTATGTTGGGTCTGGCGTTCGATTTGCTGAACACTCCCTTTGAACTGTATGATACTTTCGTGATTGAGCAGCGTTTCGGATTCAATACCACTACCCCCATGCTTTACCTTACCGACAAACTGAAAGGCTGGCTGCTGTCTGTCGTCATCGGCGGCGGGCTGATGGCACTGATCATTTGGTTCTACCTGCTAACCACAGTCTATTTTTGGCTGTGGGCGTGGTTGCTGCTCTCGCTGTTCATGCTGTTTATGGCTTTTTTCTATTCGTCGCTGATTGTGCCGTTGTTCAACAAACAGCAACCGCTTGAGGATGGCGAACTCAAAAACAAAATCACGCAATTTTCCGAACAAGTCGGGTTTCGGATTGACAAAATATTTACCATCGACGGTTCAAAACGTTCTTCCAAAGCCAATGCCTATTTTAGCGGGATGGGGCGCAAAAAGAGGATAGTATTGTTCGATACGCTCATTACGGAATTGTCTACCGATGAAATTGTGGCTGTGCTGATGCACGAGATCGGACATTACAGGAAAAAACACATCATCAGCAGTATGATCCTGACATTCATCCAATCGGGCATCTTGCTCTACATATTTTCACTGTTTGTGTCGCAACCTGTTTTTTCGCAGGCGCTGGGCGTACCCGCAGCTAGTTTCCACATCGGACTCATCACATTCGGCATCCTGTTCAGTCCCATTTCCATTGTCATTGGTTTAGTGATGAATACGTTTTCGCGGAAAAATGAGTTTCAAGCCGATGATTTTGCCGCCGGTTTTGGGATGGGCAATGCCTTGATAGGCGCACTCAAAAAGTTGTCGGTCAATAACCTTACTAACCTGACTCCCCATCCGTTATATGTCTTTTTTCACTATTCGCATCCTACACTTTTGCAGCGGATAAGGAAATTGAAATTGCATTTATTTGATTGATTCCGCCATTTTCAGGATGGAATAGGCATAACTTTCCCAGCTCATGTCTTTACAGGCTGTTTCTACGTTTTCGGAAGAAATGGGTTGTTCGATGATGTTGAGCATGGCTTCGGTCATCGAATGAAGGTTTTCAGGATTGGCTAAATAGCCTGTCACGCCTTCTTTTACCGTTTCGGGAAAATGCCCCACGCGGGTAGCGACAATCGGAGTTTTAAAATTGTAGGCTATGGATTCGACTCCCGAAGAAGTGGCTGTATCATAAAACAGTACGATGGCGTCGCTTACCTGAAAATATTTATGCACGTCTTCATTGGGTACAAATTCGTTGATTACGGTTACCTTGTCGCTGATTCCCAATTGTTCAATCATTTCCAACGGGCGATAATTCAGTTCGTCGTCGCGCTGGCTGACAAACTGCGCCCGTAGTTTTCTGCTGAAAAGTCGTTTGAAGCGATCGCGTTTTCTGTCTCTTGGCGCTTGCCACGACGATTCGCCAACAATCAATAATGACACGTCGTCGCGTGTTTTCGCCAATTCGGCAAACGCGGCAATAGCATGGTGCAGCCCCTTGTACTTGGTGATGAATCCGAAAAAGAGGAAAACATGTTGCCGCAGTTGAAGGAGTTCTTTTTGGGCGGCGACATCGAAAGCGGGGTCGGGACTGTACATATCGTAGATGGGATGATACAGTTTCAGGATTGGCTTGTCGGTATTGTCTGCGATATTATCCGAACCTTCTATCAGACAAAAATTTACAGACGGGAAAAGTTCCTTCAGTTCGCAGGCTGTTTTGTAGGCATGTACCACGTAAGCATCGGCATACACAATGGCATATCGGGTCAGCCACTTCACTGTTTTTGCGTATTCCTTGCGGTTGCCCAGATGCAGATCGACAATCACGCGAATGGTGGTATTGGCTTTGAGTTGACGGATCAGGTAACTGATAGGGAATGCCTGTATGGGAAACGCCCATTGGAAGACCACAAAATCGGGATTGAGTTCAACTATCTTTTCATAAGTAATTTGCCATGTACTAAACCGATTGTAATTCATTGTGTAATGTACGGTTACCCCGTGTTTTTCCAATATATCCGTCCGGCTTTTGTCATCAATACAATCGCGGGGAATAAAAAACGGAAACTGATTGGTCCACGACACAATATGAGTTTCGGTATCCGCCTGCAATGCAAACGCTTTTGCCAAAGAGATGTTAAAGTTGGCAATGCCGCCTTTAAATCCGGGTCCGGGTCCAACAACAACAACTTTTGTCATCTATCGGTATTTTCCATGTTATACTCATCTACCGTGATTTGCCTTCTTGGAGGCGGCGCATTATCCTTTTTCTGGAAATCGCCATTTCGCAATGCCTGAAAAAATTGCGCCCACGCCATAGGGTTGGCTATCTGATAGGTAGGATACATGTGTCCATAGTTCATCATCCGGTTGGTACGGGCGTTGGTCAAATCTCTGAAGTTAGCCGACGCGCTGGACGGTCGATTCGCAACGGCGTTGTAAATCTGATCCTGTAGAATGGCAATATTATGGTAAGCCCTTTGCAGGTCGTCTTCGGGCAATTCAAGCGCCATAAAGGCTTCTTTGAATTCCTGATACGTTTTCCAGGGAAAGATCACCACTTCGCTGAGCGAAAGAACATCTTCCTCCAAAATAATATCTTTGATATAATGCTTTGAATCTGTGTATGAGATGTTTGGGACAGGAATTTTGCGGGGCTTGTACCCAAGGCACGAAACGAACAAAGTGTCGCGAGGATAGGTGATGATGGTAAACACGCCGTTCGCGTCAGTCGCTGTGCCGCGATAATCCTTCTGGACGATGATATGCGCATATGGGATGGGTTTCAACAGTTCGTCACGCACAACACCCGTCCACTGAACCAGTATTTCCTGAGCGGACAGCATTTGCCAACCGGCAAATACGAATACAATATATAGGATGTACTTCTTCAAAATCGAAAAAACATGCGGGTGTAAAATTACAAAAAAAAACGATATGCAAACAAGTATTCAAAAAATTTTATATATTTTTACATTTTTTTTCAAACGAACCACCCGATCATGAAATCAATGACAGGTTTCGGTAAAACCGAACGAATAAGCCGTCAACGAAAGTTTATTATTGAAATCAAGACGCTCAACAGCAAACAGGCTGATTTGAGCATCAAATTACCCTATACCTGCAAAGACAGAGAATTGGAAATACGCAACGAACTGCTCGCCCAATTGCAGCGCGGAAAGATAGAATTATACATTTCATTGGATGACGCGCAGGACGATGTGATGACGCAATTCAACGAAACTGCCATCATGAACTATTACAGGCAATTAACCGATATTGCCGCCCGGAACCATATCCCGTTGCCGCCGGATCTGCTCAACTCCATCGCGCGTTTGCCCGACGTATTGAAACCCGAACGTCAGGAAACAGACGAACAAGAGTGGCGCCTGCTGCTCGACGGAATCAGACAGGCGTTGCAACAGGTCAACCATTTCCGCGAACAGGAAGGACTTTCGCTCAAGGAAGATATTTTGAGCCGTATTCGCCTGATTGAATCATACATATCAGAGGTTGAAAAGTTTGAATCGCAACGAATGGAACTGATCAGGAACCGCCTGCGCCAAAATCTGGTTGAATATATTGGCGAAAATACCATCGACCAGAACCGATTTGAGCAGGAATTGATTTATTATCTCGAAAAAATCGACATCAACGAAGAAAAGGTGCGCCTGCGCAACCACTGCTCATATTTTGTATCCAGCGCGGAAGAGGGCGACGGAATAGGCAAAAAACTCGGATTCATCGCCCAGGAAATGGGGCGCGAAATCAATACCATAGGCTCAAAAGCCAACAATGCTGATATGCAGCAAATTGTAGTAAAAATGAAAGACGAATTGGAAAAAATTAAGGAACAATTATTAAATATTTTGTGATTTCGGATTTTCAGTTTAAAAAAATTGTACTTTTGTCACCAAATCAAAACAATAATAAAACACTCAAAACATTCAAAACATGAACAGACGTCAATTTATCAGTAGAAGCGCGGCATTGTTAGCCGCAGGCAGTATTGCCAATCAAAACCTGTTTGCCGGAACGGCGACACAAAAAAACCCGGGTCGCGTGGGCATACAGTTGTATAGCGTTAGAAACCAGTTGCCAAACAACGTTGCAGGAACGCTGAAGTCCATAGCTGCAATGGGATACGCGCAAGTGGAAATGTTCTCCATCAATAATGGCACATTTTTCGACATTTCCATGAAGGAAGTAAAAGACATGATCCATAATTTGGGAATGACCATTTCAAGCACGCACACAAGCTCAGGCGTATTACCCGAAAACATCAATGCGCCCGAATGGGATTTTTGGAAAAGAATAGCGGAATATCTCAACACGCTCGACGCGAAATGGGCAGTACAATCAAGCTTGCCGATAAGAAGCGCCACATCTATGGACGATCTCAAACGCATCACAGGACAATTTAACCGTGCAGGCGAAGTATGCAAAAGAGAAGGCGTGAAATTCGCTTTTCACAACCATGCTGAAGTCTTCGGCAAAGTAGGAAACGATGTGGTCATGGAGTACATGATCGCCAACACTGACCCAAATCTGGTATTTTACCAGTTGGATATGGGACACACGGTGAGAGGCGGCGGCGATTGCGCGGATTTGATTCGCAAATTTCCCAAACGTATTCCCATGTGGCACGCATCCGATTACGATAGGGCAAAGAAAGAATATGTGTGGTTAGGCAAAGGCAACGTACCCTACGCAGCGCTGTTCGACCTCGCTGAATCAACCGGATTGGAAGTGCTTACCGTTGAACAGGAAACCGAAGTAGACACCTTAACCGCATGTAAAGCCGACTTCGACTATATCAAGCAGTTCAAGTGGACACAAGTGTAGGATGCTTGGCGCGCGTGGGTTGCGGGAATAAAAAGTTCCACAGTATCAAAATCTTACTTGTCCTTTGGGTTGCATGTTTTGCACCTGAGATATTTCCCCAATCGGGCACCAGCCATTTTGAAAACAGAAAGCAAAAAGGATACTTCAACCTAACGCAAATCAGTTTGTTGATGGGGAATCGGAAACTTTCCGACCCGAGCAACAATTTTAACGGCAATGTTCGCAACGATATGCTGGTCTCTCCGTCCGTTACCATGACCAACGGCGGTATCATCAACGAACATTGGGCAATAGGTTTCGGCATGGGGTTTGAAATTTTCAAACATAACCTTACGCCCGTTTTTGCAGACGTCCGTTATACCTTGTGGAACAACGTTGTGTCGCCTTTTTTTTCATTCAAAATGGGATATGCCATCGGCAACTTACGGAAAAAACACTACGACGAACTGTATCTTCCTTACCAGCCATTTCAAGCAACTAACGTCTATTTCAGGAATCGTGGCGGGTTTATGCTGCATCCTGAAATGGGCTTCATGGTTTCACTAAGCGAAAGGGCAGATTTGCTGTTTTCAGTGGCTTACCGACATCAGAAAATGAAAACTGCTGTAAGTGAGCAATTCGGATGGAGATACAAGTGGGAACACAAAGAAAACATGAACCGGCTATCGTTTGGACTGGCTATTATGTTCCGGTAAGTTTGTTTTATCAATTAAAGGTTAATTGGTTACATGCTCTGACACCAACTCCAAACTGCCTGTCAATTTGTTTTTGTTGTCGTAAGTTTCCGTTTTGATGGTTCCTATGCCGGGCGCATACCACGAACATATAAACATATGATTTTGGCAATGAACCGCTACCCGTTAAAATGCTTTCAGATGTTCATCGTTAATCACTACCGTATCGCCTACCTGTTTGATGACGGCGATGCCATTGGCGATACAGTCCTGTTCGACATGGTCGTCGAAGGCGAGGGACGCATAGCCCAGATATACCCGATGATTGGCATAATACGGAAAATTCTCGCGAAAAGTTGCCGCTTTGTTCAGAACTCTTGCGATATGGTCTTGATGCGCTTTGAATTTGACTTCAATAATACATACTGATTTACCGTTGGTAAACACAATATCGTATTCGTCTCTGAACCCCTTTTTGATACCCGGAACTTTTTTATCAATATCATCAAACTTTTCGCCGAAGAAGTTTTGTTTTCCATTCTCAAACGAATTGAAAAAGTACTCTTCGGCAAATGAACCATGATTGTTGGACCATGAACCCATGGTTTTTTCAAAATTGATCATTCGACGGTCGTAATCTTCGCGAGACCGCTTCATTTGACGGTCGGTCTCTTTCTGTAGCCGGTCGGTCTCTGCGAATTTTTCGGTGAGCATACGCTCGTTCTCCTGCCGTTGCCGGTCGGTCTCTGCGAATTTTTCAGTGAGCATACGCTCATTCTCCTGCCGTAGTCGGTCGGTCTCTGCGAATTTTTCGGTGAGTATACGCTCGTTCTCTGCCTGTCTCGCGGCTAATTCACGTAAGGTTGCCCATACGCTCTCCGGAGTGGCTTGTGGTATATCTTTCATGGCTTTTCATTTTTATTTTTCTCCGCAAATATACGGGAAATATCTCGTTCTACAACCATCGTTGGCAATCATATAAATATATGATTTTTTGGGGGGGAAGGTTTTTGTGTCTCAAATATTTTCCTCCATTTTGTTTTTTGTATCAAAATTCTTTCTATTTTTGTCAAGTTTTTATTCAAAAAACATGGATATCACTTTTGCCGATAAAAAACTTCAAAAGATTGTCAATGACGACAGACAGATAGTCAGGGTGCTCGGCAAACTGCGAGCGGAAAAACTTCGGGACAGGTTAATACAATTGCAGGATGCCGCTACGCTTGAAGATGTACGCTGTTTACCGGGCAATTATCTTGAACTTACCGGCAACAGGAAAGGGCAGTGGGCTTGTGATCTTGATCAGCCCTATCGCTTGGTTTTCGAACCACAAGAAAAGCCTATACCCGCAAACGAATATGGTCAATATATTTGGCTCGAAATCATAGGAATAGAAATAATAGAAATAGTTAATTATCATAAAGAAAAATAGTTATGGCAACAAGAAATGAATATTTTCCGCAATCGCGCCCGCACCCGGGCAAAACATTATTTGAAAAATTGGAAGAGATGGGCTTGAGTAGTCAGGAATTTGCCGAATATACAGGAAAGCCTGAAAAAACCATTAACGACATACTCAACGGCAAAAGCGTAATTACCGCTGATTTGGCTGTACAATTCGAAAATGTGACCCGGATACCGGCGCATTTCTGGTTGAATAGCCAACGAAACTATGATGAATACAAAGTAACCCGGCAATATATGAAAATGCCGAAAACCGTTCAGCATGTTTGAAAAAAAATAATCATAAAAATGGAAACATTAGAACATAAAAATACGGAAATAGCCGATGCCCTTGCGCCAAGAAGCATCGAAGACATAAAAAAAAGTTATCCCGACGAGTGGATTTTGTTGGGAAATCCTGAAATGAACGAGCGCGAAATGACTACGCTTTCAGGCGTGGTATTGTATCATAGCCCCGACAAAAGGGAATTGGCTTATCGCGACAAACCGTTGCTCAAAAATTACGACAAGACTTCGTTGTTTTTTAACAGAGTTACTCCACGAGAAAAAAGACCTGTTATTGCAAGTATTTTCTCAACGCTAAAACCATAAAAAAACAATGACTTATAAGTTTGTAAAAGACCCTAAAGGCGAAGTAATTTTTGTTTCTGTTTGGTTGGACAGAAAGCGTGAATTTAAAATGGTGCTCGACACTGCCGCATCACTCACAACTTTCGATATAAATGCGTTACGCATGATTTACTATCCAACCGGCAATTCAATTGAAACAGGACAGGTGGAAACAGCCAATGGAATTGTAGAGGTAGATATTATCAAAACCGATACTATATCAGCATTTGGGCATACCGTAAGCGGAATGAAAGTTCAGATGTATGACTTTCTTAAACACGGTATCCTGTCCGATTACGATGGACTATTAGGGCTCGATTTCTTCAAAAATACCGTCTTCACCATTGATATGGACGAGCAAACCATCGAAGTAAAAAGCAAAAAAAAGCAGTAATTTTCATCTCAAAATCATCATAAAAATGGAAACATTAGAACATAAAAATACGGAAATAGCCGATGCCCTTGCGCCAAGAAGCATCGAAGAAATCAAAAGGACTTACCCTGACGAGTGGATTGTGATGGGAAATCCTGAAATGGACGAGTGGGGACAGTCTATACTATCGGGAGTAGTGCTGTATCACGGTCCCGACAAGAGAGAATTGGCTTATCGAGACAAGCCGCTGTTAAAAAATTACACAAAAAAAGCGGTGTTTTATAACAGAGTGACCCCGCGTCAGAAAAGACCCGTTATTGCAAGTATTTTTTCAACGCTTAAACCATAGGAACAATGATTTATCAGTTTAAAAGAGAACCAATAAGCGGAATAATCATGGTTGCCGTTTTGGTGGACAAAGAATATGTATTTAAAATGGCGCTCGACACCGCCGCGTCAATCACAACTTTTGATATTAACCCGTTACGAATGGCTTACTATCCAATTGGCGATATAATAGAAACGGGATTAGTGGAAACTGCAAGCGGATTTATGGACGTAGGTATTATCCAAACAAATGCCATATCTGCATTTGGGCATACCGTGCACGGCATGAAAGTTCAGGTATATGATTTTCTCGCACACAGAATAATTTCCGATTACAATGGCGTGTTAGGTCTCGATTTCTTCGAAGATACCGAATTCACTATCAACATGATAAACCAAACCATCGAAGTAAAAAAATAATTTTCCCCCATTTTCTTTTTCTATCAAAATTCTTTCTACTTTTGCCCCTTCTTAAATATCAAAACACCATGTCTTTTTCACCATCATTCAGCCACCCCAAAACAGCCGCAAAAAGCCCCTTTTTAACGGCTCTGTTGGGCTACCGCCCGGCTGATGGTGTTTACCACTCCCCCGTATTTAATTGATTTACAGAGTATTATAGGCTTTTTAGCCTTTTATATACCGCTGCGTTTGAAGGCAATTTCCATTGCCGACGGACGCGGCTTTTTTATTTATTGTTTCATCCTTAATATTTCCATAATTCAAAGATTTCATTTTATGTATCACGGTCGCACGAAATGTCCCGATAGGGACAAAATATTGGTAGAAAGGACAAATCCCGCCACCATCCCTTGTCCCGTCAGGGACAATAGATGCGGGATGCGGGAACGTTCAATTCACTTGGCGGTAGTATCGTACCGGAACAATCTGTAGAGCCGGGCGGTAAGGTCACGCAACCCGACGATCCAACCCGCACGAGCTACGACTTTGGCGGCTGGTATACGGACGCCAACTATACCACCGCATGGAATTTCGCCGGCGACATCGTAACGGGCAACATAACGCTCTATGCCAAATGGATGCATGTATCGGTCACCGGTGCGGAAGAATCGATTGCATCGAACCTGAATATCTATCCGAATCCGTTTACGGGCGAGGTGCGGATTACGGGTGCGGTGGTAGAGACGGGGCGCGCCCCGTCTCTACAAGTACGGATCATCAACGCCGCAGGGGTAGTGGTACACACGCAAATCATCACCAACCCCGATGAAACCATTCGTTTGGAACATCTGCCGGCGGGGGTGTATTTCTTTGTGTTTGAAAAAGAAGGACAAGTGAAGACGGTGAAGATGGTGAAGGAATAGATGTCTGAATCAGACAATAATGTTCCAAAAAATCAGAAAATTTTGATTTTTTGGAACATTTTAATATCTTTGCCGTCAAAAAAGAGTTTTTATGAAGCGTAAAATTTTAGATTCATTCATAGAGTGGAAAAACAGCGAGGAACGCAAACCTTTGATTTTGAACGGAGCGCGTCAGGTTGGCAAAACTTATATTCTGGAACAGTTTGGCGCCGGGTACTTTGAAAATGTGGTGTATCTGAATATGGAAATAGAGGGCGCAGTGCGCGATTTTATTGAAAAAGAATTGTCGCCACGAAAAATCATTCAATTTCTTGAAGTCACTAAAAGACAGGAAATAACACCCGGGAAAACGCTTGTTTTCTTTGACGAAATACAAGCCTGCGAAAGGGCATTGACTTCTTTGAAGTATTTTTGTGAACAAACGCCTGAATATCACATTGCGGCTGCGGGTTCTTTGCTCGGCGTTGCAATCAACCGCGACAAGTACTCTTTTCCTGTGGGAAAAGTTAATGAATTTTATATTTATCCACTTGATTTTGAGGAATTTCTTTGGGCATTGGGTTACGAAAAGTTAGCGGAAGAGATAAAGAATCACTACGCAAACGACGAGGCTATGCCTGATGCCTTGCATCAAGTAGCATTGGAACTGTATCAGAAATATTTTATCATCGGCGGAATGCCTGCCGCTGTGCAATCATTTATCAACACAGACAGTTTTCTGAAAGTTCAAGTTATTCAAAATGACATTCTAAACGAATATATTGCCGATATGGCAAAATATGCAGATGCGGCTACAAGCGTAAAAATTCGCGCCTGCTACGATTCCATTCCTGCCCAACTTGCCAAAGAAAACCCGAAGTTTCAGTACAAAGTAGTACAACGTGGCGGTACGGCAACCATTTTCGGCGAGGCAATCGAATGGCTCAATCTGGCAAACATCACACTCAAATGTCAACGCCTGGAACATGGATTTGTTCCCATCAATGCTTATATGGATTTGATAAATTTCAAGTTGTATATGGGCGATATAGGTTTATTGACTTTGCGTTCTGAATTTCCGTTACAATCCATTTTGTCAACCATTGAAACCGACAATACTTTTCTTGGCGCTATGACCGAAAATTATGTGGCACAATGTTTTAAGACAAAAAAATATCATCTGGCATATTGGCAAAGCGAAGGCAAGGCGGAGGTTGATTTTGTTCTGCAAATCGACGGGAAAGTTGTGCCGGTAGAAGTGAAAAAAGGCAGGCGCACCCGCTCAAAAAGTTTGGGCGTCTTTATGGAAAAATATAAATCGGAATACGCCATCCGAATTTCAAAAAAGAACTTCGGCTTTGAAAACAGTATCAAATCCGTTCCGTTGTATGCCGTTTTTTGTATGTAATAAAATTTTTCCTAAAACGAATACCCATAGTTTTTATCGTCCAACTGCATCCGGCTGATGTTGAGCATCACAAAATGCGAATTGGCGGCGGTAACTTTGGTGAAACGCGGCATGACGGAAATATTGTGGTTCACCTGAAACAGCCTCAACGAGTCGATGATGGGCGATCGTCCGC
>Ga0099364_10004645_pt1 | contig 20746 bp, 14 predicted proteins | sample TergutTh196P3_FD_73070 | JGI IMG/M metagenome (GOLD analysis project Ga0099364, IMG submission 73070) | Microcerotermes parvus P3 segment gut microbial communities from Pointe-Noire, Republic of the Congo - Th196 P3 | ecosystem: Host-associated > Arthropoda: Insects > Digestive system > Gut ... | reverse complement strand
CCGGCGTTTGACCGGATTCGCTTCAAACAGACCTGGATGGAGAGCGGCGTCAGCGCTTTCGGGAGTCTGGAGCTGGGTGAAGTGCCCGGACTGCGGCCTTCACCCAATTCCAGCATGGCTACATCAATCCAGCTAGCATTGCATGCGGGGTGGCTGGCTGCCGTATTTCGAAATAAATTCCTCCAGCTCAGCCACAAAATATTCCCGAGATGTCAGCTTGCCCAAAAACTCCATATGTGAATCAAGGTCTCCATAGAAAGCCGGCACCCATTCGGGGTCAATTACATTCTTGGAGTTGGCCCTGAACCACTCCTGATATGCGATAAACTCTTCCGATGCATGTTGATGGCAAGCTTCAGCTTCATGTTGCATACAATCCCTCCCGTTCTTAAAGAATGTTTTTCACGAATTTTCCTGACTACTATTTGCAAACTGTCTGCTTCATAAATTTTTTGACCGGGCACCTGCCCGGGTTCTCAAAAGGATTCCATCATATTTCCGGCATACTGCTACGCCACATCAATTGACTGCTGTAACTGTTATTATCCGGAGGCTGCACGCCCTTTCTACATCTGACTTCTGCGGCATGAACATCCTCCGGAGTCAGACTCCGGTCTCCGCTTACGTTATCGGGGCGGTTCAGACTTCCATTGAACCGCTCTCTCTTTCTGATCCGGATGGTTTATTCCGCCCGGGACCCGCCGGCTCTGCTTCCGGCCTTCCCGGACTTTTCTTCCCGTTTTTCCCCTTCCCTGTCATGACACTCACATTGACGAAATACGTTCGTCGGCCCATAAAGCCGCAAGCTGCCGGTCGATATGCAAAACGAACTGGTCGTAGGCATTGCGCGCTCTCAGGTATTTCTCTAGGGCACCGTCGTATCTGCTGATGTCGTAAACAGTGCCAAACTCGACTGATGCCACTTCTGCAACTGTTGTCTGCGGGATCTCGAAGGGGAGCACCAGGTGTCCATATGTTTTTCTGATCCAGTCCATTACGTAAGGTGTGGCAGATTTGGAGCTATCCACTTTTGACATAAGCACGTGGATAAAATCGAAGTTTTTTTCAAAATTCTCCGAGGACCTGAGTGTGCTGGTCAGATCAGCCAGCAGAGTCCAGAACCGGGCGGACGACGCATAGTCCAGAGCACTGGGTGGTATTGGCACAATAATGCCGTCAGCAGCCATAAAGGCGTTGACAGTGAGCCAGGAAAGCGCTGGGGGAGTATCAATAATTACCACGTCATATTTGTGCAGGAGCGCTGCAAGGCCGTGTCTGATGACGTCCCAAAATCTGTCATTTGCCGTGCCTGTCTGTTTTCCGGACAAGGCAAATTCGACACTGAACAGAGATGAAGATGCCGGAATAAGTTCTATTCCATCCCAGTATGTTGGCATCACGGCATACTCGAGCGTTTTCTCTTTCTCGTCCAGATAGGGAAGAATGGTCTGACTGTCTTCAATTTCGGAATCGGGAAGTATCCCGAAGAGCGTTGTAAGGGAAGCCTGGGGGTCAAGGTCAACCAGAAGGCACGATCTTCCCAGCAAAGTCAGGCCCTGCGCGAGATTCATGGCTGTTGATGTTTTTGATACGCCGCCCTTGAAGTTGCCAATGGCAATCGTTTTGGCTGGAATGCCTTCCGGTTTTGGTTCGTAGTTGCCTTCGGCCTTGAACCAGATCCGTGCCTCCTCGAGCGAGAAGGTTCTTTTGCTGGAGTCTTCCAGAACGGATCCTTTGGGCAAATCTGCAGTTCTGAGCGCATAGCTGTATCGTGCCAGGTCAATGCCACACAGTCTTTGCAGCTGTTGCGGAGTAAATCTCGGTGGTCTTTTTCCCGGATGCGGCTCCAGCATTACGTTTCGCACTTCTGTCAGCATCTGGCGGGCGTATTCCGATATGGCAGCAATATCCCTGATGGACTGGCGCGCCAGAACAGGCTTGTACCTTGTTTCCATTTCGGCAATGGGGGCCGGCTTTGTGTTTGCCCGCTTTCTCCCTGAGCGACCGATGGTTGAAGTGCTTTTCGCAAATGGCATAATTTAAGCTCTTTTCGTTGATTAAACTTAAAAAGGCAAATTCAACTTATTTTGCTTTAATTTTGACTAAATGCATATTGCCTTAAATTTGCGTTGATTGCAAGGGTTTTCGAGATTTTTTTTCAGAATAAAGACTCGGGCAGAGCGTTTTATGCAACTTCTGCGTTTTAACTGTTCTGTTTTTTCCGTGCTCAGCTGTGGAAAAACTTGCCGGTAAACCGGTGTCTGAGCACGCTGATTTTTTGTACTCCGGATTTTTCAGAAAGGCGCAGTTCGCCAGATTTCCTGTGCCATGGCACTTGAGGTGAAGCCTCCATTATTTTGGACAGTGTCATTTTTTTGCTGGAGGGCTACCAAAGAGAGGGGGCATTGAATTTTGTGCATCGTGAAAACGTGCTACGACATTCCGTATTTCATCTGTTGGCGGCCATGTAAGACCTCAACGAAAAAATGTTAAAAAAATGGCAGATTTCACTGACTCCACAAACTATCATGCCATTCTGTCAAATGATCCCGTGCAGCTGTAACAACTGTTTGCTTCAAAATCCTGCTGAAGAAGAACCCTGCCTGAGGCTTTTGAAACCATTCCGGGCATTGAGCGTTTAAAACATGCGCAGAGTGTGTTTTGGAGTGCATTGAAAGCCACTCCAAAAGAGATGCAATTTTGAGAACTACCATAGTCTGGACATCACGACTTTGCACTGTTAATGTCATGCCTCACCCATATCGGGTTATAATATTCAAAGCTTTGATTTTCCGAGACTTGGAGTCAACTACCCCTCCCTGAAGGGAGGAACTTGTAAAAGAGTTCAGGTTGACCAGGGAGAGCCGTAACCAACCGGCTACGTTGTAAACAGATTCTGGACCGACGCTGGAATGTCTCCTCAGTTCCAACCGCTCGAAGCCCCATTTGCAGACAAGCCAGGGCCAGGCACGAAACGCGGTGGGCCAGAACGCCGATTTACAACATTCCCGAGGAGAGACACCCGATAAGGGTGCGTAACACTGAGCCAGTAAGTACCAACGTATCAGCAACTTCCCAGCTTGAATTTTGGGTAAGTTTTTAACAACCCTGAGCCGGAGCGTCGTCAATAGTACACGACGATTCACCGGTTTCCTCCCCGCCCTGAAGGACGGGCTCTCCACCGGAGGTTCCGATGAAAAAATTACTTGTAATTCTAGCTACGTTACTCTTGCTTGCATCTTGTGCAGGAGGCGGTGACAGTAAATCATCTTCCCAACAAGCCTCTGACGATTTCGAACTTCGCTTCGCAAGTGATCGCCTTTCCAGTACGATCTTGTGGGACCTTGTTAATGGAAGCAAGCACATCAATAAAGACAAGGCAAATCAGTTTCTTGAAACCGTAGAGCATGTAACATCTGAACAGATTTCCCGGACCTATTCAAATAATGTGCGCGCTGCTGACAAACGGTTCAAAGGTAAAAGAATAGTAATATCAGGCAATGTCAGTGCAATATCGCAGGATGAACAGGGAAATCCGCAATTGGCGATGCCGGGTCCACTTTCAAAAACGGCGGTCAAACTGGGATTTGGCAAGGACAGTGCTGACAAAATCGCAACAACGGAAATCGGACGTCAATTTGCCAGCATTTGCACTGTCAATGGATTTTCAGATGATACCGTCATGATGGACAATTGTCAGACCAGCCCAGGAGAGTCCCAGATAATTGCCGCACAGGAACTGGTAAAATCAATTCTCAACGGACAGGAGTCGATAGCTCCTGCAATAGACGCCCAGGTGGTTGCTGATTACTACCTTGCGAAAGAATTCCCCGCCGACAGCCCCTGCAGAAAAAATCGGCTGAATTTTGGAGGTTGGTTCGATGATTGTCGAAAAAATTACCATGGACTGATCCATAGACTTGGAGAAGAAGGCATCCTGGAAAAACTGCCCGAGAATTTAAGGGAGCGGGCTAAAGGAGGGATGGCAGCCTTCATGCAATCACAGTCGTAGTTACAGTCAACGACCCCTCCCTGAAGGGAGGGCCTGTAAAAGAGCTCAGGTTGACCAGGGAGAGCCGTAACCAACCGGCTACGTTGTAAACAGGTTCAGGACTGACGTTGGAATGCTTCCTCAATTCCAACCGCTTGAAGCCCCATTTGCAGACAAGCCAGGACCAGGCACGAAACGGGATGGGGCAGAACGCCGGTTTACAACATTCCCGAGGGGAGACACCCGATAAGGGTGTGTTTGAGACAGAAATGTCTTGCAAGGCTCGTAAGAGCCAAAAGCAATGAAAGTTTCAAAAGTGTCAGTTTTTGTGCTCGACAGAAAAAAGGCCGCTGATTCATAACGAAAAAGCGGCTTTATTGTTTTTGGCGAAGAGAGTGTGAGCGTCACTCGTCGTGGAAGGGATCTTTTCCAGAACCTAAAACGAGTGCAGTCAGCATGGCTTCCAGAGACTGCGCATTGTAATCCCGATACTTGAAATAATAAACAAGCTCCTTGTGATACCTGTTAGCGATATCTGGCGGCAATTTTAGCCCATGTAAAAACTCGGCCCTTAATACGAAGGACGCGACAAACTCATTAATGTCATTTAATTTTGCTTTCTCTGCTGGCAGCTCTCTGACCAGCTGAATCGGTTTGAGCCTGAGAAACCAGTATACGCCATAGGCGAAATTGGTAACTCTGCGAGTTGTTTTAATCCCGGATTTTCCATTAGGATTCAAACATAGTTAAAATGTGTATCCGCGAGACAGCGAAGGCACGACATTTTTATTTGGAATCGCCGTGCGCGATCTGCTTCGGATGGGGTCTTTCTGCCACTACGCACAAAGGCAAAAAGTATCCCGTGCCGAGTGACCATTCTCCACTGAGCCTTTGATAGCCAAAACAAACTTGTTGCTTTAATGTCAAAAGTTATGCTTTCTCCTGGATTCCATCAGATGTCCAGGCATATTGCGGGGGCTCCGTAGCGCGCTTCCACAAACCTGCGAACCATCCTCGCTTTTTTTTGGGCAGGCAGATCAAAAGATGTTTTGGATCTGAATTTTTGCGCCAGAAAGCACCAATGGCCAAAAGCATCCCATGTAGAGTTGTCAATCCATGCTCGATTTTAGACCGAACAACAAGCTTACGAAACAGGCCCATCAAGTTGTAGGCAAATAAACAAAATACCAGTGTGGCTTCTGTTGCCCAAAACTTGTGCATGTTGAACGAGTCAAGACCAAAATCGGATTTTAGCGCTTTTATCTGGTTTTCAGCATTGGCCCTGGGTCTGTACAAATCCCATACACCCCGCGGTGTTCCGCGTAGATTTGTTACCATAGCGTTGTAGCGCCAATTAAAATTGGGATCTTCAGGAAACAGGCTCAGACTTTTCCCCTTTGCATCCTCACGAATCTTTGCCGACTGGCGCACAGCAATAAAGCGCCTTTCATGCGACCAACTTGCGGCTTTGTAGACAAATTCGCAAATCTCTATACCCTCAGCTACAGCCTCCCATTCCTGGCGGTGAAGAAGCCTTTGTAAAGGCGTTGTCAGCTTGGCAGCGACTATATACCCCATCTTGCGCTCATCCAAAAATGACAACACTTTTTCGTCGAAAAAACCACTATCTGCACGCAGTAAATTAACCGTTCTACCCGCTAAATTACGGAACGTTGACTCAAGAAATGGAATAATATTGTTACTCGAATGCACATTTCCAGGGCGCAACCAAAAGTTCACAGCAAGTCTCTGATCCCCAAGAAACGCCAGTAACGGGTGATGGCTTTTGCGACCGTGTTTTTTCGGATTATATCCTTTCGCTGCGCCTTCTTGCGACCCGCTTCGAGATATTACAGTGGAATCAACGTCAAGCGTCAGCGTCTCAAATGGAGAAACCCATTTCATTGTCCAGTGGACCATTTGACGTTGGACATCTTCTGTGCTCTGCATATTGAAACGTTCAAAGAAACGTAAAAATGCTTTCGTTTCAGGCATTTTCTTCCAGCCAAAAATCTCCGAAAGCGCATTGTCATAGCGTATCCAGCTCGTATGCGAGTACCGGCTTGCTCCTATCCATTTTGCCACCACAAACTGTTCTGACATATCAAATGGATTGTAAGCACGATTCGAGCCCGGCAACGGCAAACTCCAATTTCGCAGCGCATCTGACAAGCCCAACTTATCAAACAACTGCTTTACTAGACTCATGCCTCCCCAAGCTGTCACATTTTGTGATGAAAAGCCAATTGTATAAACATTTCCTTGCAGAAAACGAGCCTTCATAACACCTATATCATACTGATTTAAAAAACGATTTTCGCTGTAATTTCTAACGCGTTCCATTAGAAAAAATGTGTATTTTTTTATTATACTCTTTTGCGGCAGTCCATTTTTTCTAACAGAATGCTGAGCTCTTCAGCCTAATGGAAAATCCGGGTTAATATCTGTATGAAATTTTTTTAACCTTATGATATCTGCAAAGTAACTGAATATCATAAGACGCAGCTTCGGCCTGTCAATGCGCGCAAAACCCTTTAAATCATACGCATCCTCAATGTTTCTGACTAACGTGCGACACTGTCTGTACCAGTGTCTATATCTGTCGCTCATGTACTCTTCTGTATAATGCTCTTTCAGATACACATAATTTTTTGCTGTAACATCCATGATTGGCGATATGTTCAGGATTCAATATTCCACGGCCAGCGCCAGTATGCTTGGGTCACTAGCCAACTCGTTGAACAGGGCTTCAGACTTCGCAAGCGAGGCATCGGTAACAGGCACACCCGTGTTTTCCAAAGTTTCCAGCGGCATACCTCCGTGTAAGGCCTCGCTAAATTCTTTAGCAAGCTGCTCATCTGTGATTTCATCCTCTGCGTTTTTTTCTGACATAAGAACCCCTTGTAAAAGTTAAAAGAAAAATCCAAGTGTCGGTCAATATTATTGCACAGCTCAGAGATTATCGCCCGCGCAATGCGGGATTTTTTGTTGTTTTTTCCATCATTTCCCATTTTTTTCACATTTCCTTAAAGGGTGTAGTCACGGGAGGTGAAGCATAAGAAGATTGTTAATTCGTTAAAAATCATAGTTTTGATGTTTTTTTTCTGACAAGACTATGCAAAAACCACCTTCTCATAGACGCTTTGATCTGAGTGATCGAGCATGGAGCCTTGTTGGATTCCTTGTCCCAGGGAGACGAGGTCAGTGGGGTGGTATTGACAAGGACAATCGCTTGTTTCTCAACGCGGTATTTTGGGGAATTCGCACAGGCGCACCCTGGCGCGATCTGCCACCCGACTATGGATGCTGGAGCAACACACACCGTCGCTTCAGTCGTTGGCGCAAATCCGGGATCGTATACTTGATAGCTTGACAGAAGCTCCTGATTTCGAATGGCTCATCATTGATTCGACACACTGCAAAGCTCATCAGCACGCATCAGGCGCGGTGGGCGGAAACCAGGCGATGGAGCGCACAAAAGGCGGGCTCAATACCAAGGCCCATCCCGATGTGGATGGGCCTGGAATGCCGTACAGAACTGTTGTTACTGAGGGTGCCGCTACAGATGTCAGTCATGCAATTAAATTGATTGACTGTAATATTTCGCATTGCATACTCCTGCACATGACCGGGTGCTCCGGAATTGCCGCCAGCACTTCTTACGACCTGCCCCGCAGGTCAGGCCTTCCACCAGAGTCGTTCGCTGCAACCCGGCCCGAAGGGCAACTGCGGGCGTTGAAAAAAACCGACCATTCCACGAATGCCTCCGGCACTTTCCCACCGTCCGTTTTGGCAAGTTTGTCGTTATGATGGAACAGAATAAAACCACCTGAGTGATTCCATGTATGTGTTATGATGTAAGCTGTTCAAAAGGAGCGAAGAAATGAATCGCATTGACCCTGACACCGAGATTGCCGTCCGCAGATTTCTCGATGAGATTGCGAGTCGCTATGAAGTAGAAGGTGCCATCCTCTATGGCAGTCGTGCGCGTGGTACACATCACGAAGAAAGCGACGCCGATGTCGCCGTGCTCCTGCGAGGCAAGCCGCAAGGCCTCATGACTGTTGCAATGGATATGTCCGAAACGGCCTTTGATGTCCTGCTCGAAACTGACATTCTTGTCTCAGCATTCCCCGTCTGGCTCAATGAGTGGGAGAACCCGGAGGAGCACTCGAACCCGACATTGCTGCACAACATCAGTCGGGATGGAATCCGGCTATGAGCACTCAGCTGACTACTACGTACTTGATGACGAAAGCAGAAACGCTTTGCTCATCTGCCCGCACCTTGCTCAATCTCGGAGACACGGATAGTGCCATTAATCGTGCCTACTACGCAATGTTCCATGCGGCTCGTGTCGCGCTTCTAAAGACAGACGCACCAGTTGATCCGAATATTGTACGTACACACAAGGGTCTGATCGGGGCTTTCGGTCAATATGTGGTCAAAAATAACCCTGAGTTATCAGCTATGGGTCGCATATTGAGCAGGGCGCAGACGGCCCGGATCATAGCAGACTATGCGGACAGTTCCGATAAACCTGCAGTTGCAGAAGAAATAGTCAATCAGGCAGAAAACTTCGTTGCTACCATCAAAGCACTTCAATTCGACAAACAGCCTGCGCATCCAAAGAGAGAGCCAACATCAGGCTCTTCATCCGATCCATTCTGACTATCATTGATACCGCCAGTTTGCCAGATTTGCAGTCATGCTTTGATGCAGGCAATCAGGTTGTCGCTGATTGAGCACAAGGCTATCCCACGAATCGTGAGTTTTTCATTTTTTTGCATTTCAGCCCTGTTTTTCATCAACTGCTGTCAGGGCTTCTTCTTCGGTTGAGTAGAAGACACCTTTTTCAATCTCGCCGGCAACGTTGATAAACATGAACTTGGTCCGGTCTATGAAGCTGCCGGGCTCAATAACGCCGGCCTTCGCAAGGCCTCTGACGGTACCTATTGTTCCAACGAATTCACCTCCAGCTGTACTCAGTACAAGCAAGCCTGTTTTTTCATCTCGTGTGGACTGCAACTTTTTACTTTCCATCAGTCAATATCCGCAAGTTCAAGTGGGAAGTACAACCAGGTTCAAAGAATAGGCCATGGAGGATACTGCGTCAATATTGGCAACTCCATTACATGCTGGCGTCATCATTCAGATCAGATATTTTACCGCGAATATGATGAGCGTTCAGTTCAAGATGCAAAAAATCATTTAAAAAAAACAGCGCATCAACGAACGTTTCTGGCACTGTCAGACCTCTGCGCCTGTAGTCTTTCACGATTTCTGGAAATCCGGGTTTCGCAAGATGTCAGCCGCGTTCTGGCCAAAATTCAGGGAAGGCTTCAGCCAGGGCGGTCTATTCCTCTGCAATGGGCATACCTATTATGATGATGTTTGTGCTCATGACTCCAAAAAAACCATAACCTCCCGGACTTCTGTGAGGCAATTCAGTATTTCAATAAAAAGAGAGATGGCCTTGCTTCATCAGATTTCCATCAACTTCGCATATGCTTCAAATTCCCTTGATGGCTTGTATTTCCACTCTTTTTCGTCAAAAGGAATGATGAATGTTTTGGGCTCGAGCCGTTTTCCCTTTACCGTGCCACTGACAGTTATCTTCAAAGGATACACTTTTGCATTTTCTGCGGCAGTGTCCAGGTGAACATCCATTTTAAGGTCAGTTTCCATGGGAAACTGTTTCCCTTCGGGTCTGTTTTGATACCACGGCCCTGAATAATAATAGGCCGTTGTCAGTTCAAAAAGTGGAACAATTTTTCCATCATGTGGTGCATGGATTTCGGCCCATTTGAATTGATAGCCCGCCCGTCCATCCCCGGCGTGGCGGGCGATCCATCCCCGGTAATCCGCATTGTTCAGTTGAACAAGTTCCCAGGAAGCTGCTGGTTCTCCTGAAGAGCCGTGTATGATGTGTGGCGCACTTGCAGTGACTTCGAGCTGTCCATCGCGCCACTCAAAGACAAATACGCCAAACATTCCGGTGCAGGCATAGCAAGAGGCTCCGTTCCCCGTTACCAGCACATAGTATTTTTCATCAGTCGGGGCATTTTGGTCTCCAACCCTGTCAATTCGCTGGAGTTTCATGTAGTAGTCCGAGTTATAGTCATCAGACTGATCCCGGAATGGCTCGCAATCAATTTCGCCCTCTGGAGTACCGATACAGGACGAACTCGCCCGGACAATGCGGGCGTTGTGGGTTTCGTCGAGTTTTCCATACGTCCTGCCAAGAAACTGGTTTATCGTTTCTTCCGGAGCAAGCGTCGTTTTTTGTGTTTCCTGGGAACAGGAGAAAAAAACCGTGACGGTGCTGAACGCAAATACAAACAAGAGGAATAATCTTTTTCCCATCATATTACTCCAATAGTTCTAGCGAACAGGCGGTGGGTAAACCGGTCAATCTTCAGGGTATTTGTATCGCCACGCTGTTTCATCAAAAGGAATGACCCAGGTTTTGGACCTGAATTTCTCTTCTTTCAGCGTGCCAGTTACAGTTGCCTTTAGAGGACAGGGATTCCTCACAGAGAGATCGGAACAAACTGCGAACATTTTCAGGTTCTTGTTTTGCGAAAAATGTGACTACACCAAACCGGCGAACTTCAGCATCAGGCAAATCGACCTGCTTTGCACATGTTCGCGATAACATTTCAGCAAAAATCGGGTACATCAATATCCCAATTTCACTGGAAATGCTGAGCAGCAATCCATTTATAGCGTTCTTCAGGGTCAGTACGATCAGAATCCGTCTTGCAGATATCAATGACTTCCCTGATTTTTTCTGGGCATTGATTATCAAACCTTTTTAATCAGCCCCGGATCAGAAAAAAATGCATTGGACCTGTTATCTGCCTTTCACAGCCATCCACGCAACAAGGCGAATTTCATCTCTGGTGACATATGGTAGTGGCTCTGGCGGTGGTGGTGCCTGAATACCTGCTTCATCAAGTATTTGCCTGACTTTGGTAATACGCTCTTCGTCAGTTACTGCTTCATTCAAGGCGATGCGCACTTCACGCTGAACCTTATGTGCTGGCACGGCACTCAGCCGCCGCCACAAATCATCCTGCTGCTCCAGTCCCAAAAACCCGCCTGCACGCTGAACGAGGTCCGCTGCATCCCGAAATGCCCTGGGCACATCCGGTTGAAGATTGGCAGGATCCGTCAGTTTCTCCCATGCCTGGCTGATTGAGTTGCGAGCTATTTGCCAGGCGTCAAAAGCCTTGTCGTACACTTCATCGCTCATCCAGCGTTGCATATCCGGATTACCAGGATCGGCGGCAACCAGCGAAGACAGTGTGTCCGTATAGACAACTGGCGTATCTGCATCCGCTTCCACATTCCATGATTCGTCAACCCGAACATAGCGGAACCATGGTTGAGGATGTCTGGCAACCTTGACGCAAAAGACATAACCATTGCCGCTTATGTTCGGGTTTTCAAAACCTGATCCTGATCCATATGGCAAGGCCTGGTACCCGGTGTCCAGGGCGAGCGGCTGGTTCGTAGCGTTGAAGAGTCGTCTGCGGTATTCTTCACCGGAGAGTGCGGCACTGGAGCTGCCTCTGATGAGCATTTCCTCAAGCTGCTCAATGGCTTTGTCAGGGTCTGCCAGGATGACGTCCTGGCCTGGGTTGCGTCCCGGCAGAACTTCTCCTGTACCGACGGCTGCTGCAGCCTGCGCGAGTTTTCTGTCGAGCGTTGCTTCCAGTCGGAGTATTTCGTCGAGACGCTCGGAAGGAAAGAATACGCCGAGCTGGACCTCTGCATACTGCGAACCAATTCGATCAATACGACCGTGACGCTGCACAATACGCATGGGATTCCAGGGCAGATCGTAATTAATGATCTGCCCTGCCTGCTGCAGGTTTACGCCTTCGGCCAGCACATCTGTCGTGATCAGCAGATCAAAGTCGTCCGAAGCAGTTGGCCTGCCATCGTCTCTAAGGCGGGAAGCCGTCTTGGGAGCGAAACCTTCAATAATGGATGCCCGTCCGCCCTGATCAACACCTCCTGAAGCGCCGGCACGATGCGTTGTGGCGTAGGCTCCCATGATGGGTGATGCAATCCGGTTGCGATAGACGGAAAGAGGTGAATCGCCGGGCGCATTACTGACTGCTTTGGTCACTTCATCATGAACAGCCAGAATCGTGTCGGAAAAAGTGGAAAACACGATCACTTTGCGCCGGTCACCCGAACTGATACCGGTCGGGTCCGTTCGCTGTGACTGTTCGGCTATCCTTGTCAGTTCACTGATAAGTGCAGCAGCCTTTGGCTCACCATCCGAGATGGCTTCTCCCGTTGCGATCTGCAGCTGCTTCAGGAGTGCAAGGTCAGACGCCACATCTTCAGCCAGTCTTTCCAGGTCGTATAGTGAGGTCTGTGCTGCCAGATCGGCATCATCCAGATTGGCAACAAACCCGTCCAGATCATCCGAATCGGAAGAACCCCACTCCCGTAAAGCATCACCCGTCAGGACATAGCCCCTGGACAGTCCATCTGTAAAGGCTTCATGCGCTGTAATCAGCGTCTTTAGCGTTTCATTCAGTGCCTGCGGAGAAGATTCCAGACGCTTGAGCAAGGCTGAGCGTAACAGCCCGGCATTGGACAACTGATAATTTTCCGGATCGCCCGAGAGCAGATAGGTACTCGGCGTATATCGGGCCAGTTTTAATTTGCCCGGGTCAGGACGGTCGTTTTCTGTCGGCTCCAGTGCATAAACCACTTTATCAATCAGCTCAATACCAGCAGCGTTGAGATCGTAATCAATGCGGCGCACTTTTGGTGCCGGAAAATGAATCACTGTCGCAATCCCATCCGGGCCGGTGATCAGTTCGTTCGGGTAGTTTTCCTTGACGAACTTGCGGGTGCGTCTTACTGCCACCTGATCCATCAGGTCAAAAAGATGTTCAGGCGTGAGATTTTCCGGATCGATTGCCTGTGCATCCCGGATATATTTTTTAATGGATGGAATACCGATTGACGCAAAGTGTGCGTCGTCACGGACAAAGTACCTGATCAGTGTTTCAAGATCGGCCAGCGAATTGTTGACAGGTGTGGCGGTGAGCAGCACCACTTTTTTGGGGCGGCTCCCTCCGAGAATGACCTGATCGATGGCTTGTGAGCGTGCAGCTCCATAGTTTCGCAGATTGTGTGCTTCGTCAACGACGACCATTGCATAGTCCTGCACCTGCTCGACGAAAGTTTTGTTTTCAGGATGATCCGGACTCATGCGCAGGCGGATTTCGTCGTATGAAAAGACCTGCGTCAGTCGTGAAAAACCAAATCTGTCCAGAAAGGGTTCCCACATGGAACTTTTTAGCGCAGCAGGAGAAATGACCAGAACGCGCTGCCGGTTTACATTGTTTGCTTCGCTGATAACCTCTGCTGCCAGAAACGTTTTACCCAGCCCTACTTCGTCAGCCACCAGTACACCACCGAGTTCATCCAGAAGACGTCGCATGCGCGTGACTCCATCAGCCTGAAATCGCGTGAGTCCGCCAAATGTTCTGACTGGTGCTCTTTCTTCTTCAAGATGATGTCCGTACAGTTCCCAGAGCATTCGCAAAAAGACCGTCCAGGGTGCATGTGGCTGCCACAGGTCGTCATACAGGCGTGCCAGATCGTATGGGGAAGACTGTTCCCAGTAGCTGTTGAACCATTGCAGTACTTTTGCTGCAGAGGAGGTCCCTCCACCAGTACCGAGATTGAGTTCTGCGTTGATAGCCAGTCCGGCATAGGTCATGTTGGATGATCCTGCAATTGCTGCCTGTGCTGCGTGATCTTCTACCAGATAGACTTTGCCGTGCAGAAAACCGTGTCCGTAGCGGCGCACTTCCACTTTGGGCAAACCATCATCTTCGGTTGACCGCAGCCATGCCACCATACGTCTTGCATCGGCGTTGCTTTTTCTTTCAAAGCCCATTGTGTCGCGCTCAACCCTGATCCAAGCATCGTGCGTGGTCAGCGCTTCTGCCAGTCGCTGGTCGTGGTCTGCCGCTGGCGGAGGAGCCATGGCGCGCACAGTATCCTCGTCTGGTTCAGCACCGAGTAGCAGGCGTGTTTTTGGTGCTCTTTCAAGTTCGTCTGCCAGCAATGCAAATCCACCAGGATTGATGTAGGCCGTTGCGATTGCGATGGGTGGTGCGATGAGTTTGTTTTCGTTAAGCTGACGAAAAAGGCGGTTTACCTCGTCGGCAACACGAATTTCTTTTTCTTTGTCGTTGGTTGCAAAATCCGGTAGACCCGTGCTCATGTCTGCACCCTCCATCTATGGAAATGTCTTAAAACGTTGCTCAGTCGGGCATGGTAATTCCAGCCTCTGTGAAATGTCGCAAAAACATGTTCGACCTGCTGTTCACTCAGTCCATAAAGCAGACTGACCAGAGCATCAAGTTCGGCTACCAGGTCTTCTTTTTGTGCTGGATCGGTAACTGTGCCAACAGGTACACCAACGGCTGAGGCCCAGTCCGAGTAGCGATCATCCACTGCGGCAAGTCGACCTGATATTTCCACAACGCGCTGGCATAAGGCATTATCTGGCACATAGCGAGGCACCGTCAGATCGTTGAGAATTTCAAACGTGAAGTTCAACTCAACCGTGAGTCGGGCTTGCCAATCGAACGGAATGCTACTCATCACACCGAGTAAAAATGCCTCGGCATTCTCATCACCAGCACGAATTACCAGCAAGGGGGCCTTGTGCGTAGCTGATCTATTAGGGGGAAGCAAACATGAAATCATTGTTCGGGTATTGGTTCGATTAGTAACGTCTCTGAAAGCAATGCGTGCACGATCAAGCGGGAGAGTTCCATCTTGATAACTCATGCCATGGTATGCAGACCTACTATTTCGCATCTGATTGGCAAGTTTTGCTGTCAGATGAGTGCGCAGATCATTCGAATCGGCATAAGCAAACGGCTCTCCAAAATCAGGATCCCACAAGTTGAATGACGCTCCTTTTAGGACCGGAATACGCCCAGCCGAATTGGATAAGTCAACATCAAAATGATGACGATCACCTGTCGCATGGAGTTCAGCCACAGGTCTGAACTCAAAATCAGAAAAAGCCTGCGCAAATCTCGGATTACGTTTTAATACTCGTACAATCTCAATGGCTACCGAATCTGGGGTAAGCGGGAATGCCAAATTATTGGACCAGCTTCGGAACTCGCCTGCTCCAATCTCAGTCAGTTTTTCCTTGTTTGTCTGAAACTCGCTGGAAGAATAGAATGGGCCAGTGACACGTACAACATGTTCGCCGCCTTTTGTAAGGGTGGCAAGTGCAATTGTGTAGCGACCATCTACGTTTTCAAAAATCCACTCGCCAGTATTGGTCAGAAAACACACATCAGTAAAACTGCCATGTTCCAGAATATCCTTACGCCACGGTGTCAGGTTTGATCCGGACATTGCCATTCTAGGAACAACGAATGCAACCTTACCTTCATTACGGACAAGGTGCCAATTTCGCCAAGCGAATGCCTGGTATAAATCAGGGTCTCCCCCTGCACCAATGCCCGCGTACGGTCCAGATAATATGGCGGCACGATAAGCATTGACATCATTGACAACTGTCTGATATTCACTCATCAGGTCGGGCCGGGCGCTTTGAAACTGTCTTAAGGCTTCATTTCGCTGCCTTTGAGGCATTGAGCGTAAACGCGGAATCCTGAGCCCCCACCATTGATGTTCTTCAATCTTTATTTTTTCCCAGGGAGGATTACCGATAAGCACATCAAAACCCGGTCTGTCACGCAGGAACACCTCCGGAAACAGATAAGGCATATGAGCCGGTGTAAGCTCTTCGTGAATCTCGTCAATTTCAGGACGCTCAATGAGCTGGCTCAAAGTCTCGGCATCCACAACTGAAACAGCCACGTTGCCAGGCAATCTGCCTGTCCGGATGGCAACGGCAGCATCAAAAATACGTCGGGCTGGCTCTGCAGCCACTTTGGCCTGGGCAATGAGCTTCAGGGCCGCTTTAACTTCTGCCTTGTTGGCTTCAGATGCATTGGCCAATTCAAGCAGGCGCTCGCGTGCTGACTCCAGGGATTGATTTATTGTGCTGCTGATCACTTCGTAAACCCAATCACGATTGGCGTCACGACTGGGTAAAAACACATCAAACACTTCGTCAACCGTGCCAATACCAGTGAGTGAGTTCGCACATACCAGCCCGTGATCGAGATTGCTCATCGGCAGGCCGGGCACAAAAGTGTGAATCCAGATCGCAAGGCGCGCCAGCTCTGTTGCCATTGGGTTAATATCAAGACCATAAATGCAGCGACGGGCGACCTGACGACGTAATAACACGACATCATCAATTTCAGTTTTTGCTACTTCGTCATTGCCCAGCGCTTCAATTGCCGATCTGGACAGACGCAAAAGCTCGTTCTGTACACTGGGCAGGCTGTGTTCATCAAGGAAGTTGCGCATGAGCGCTTCTATTTTATCGACGACCGCAACAAGAAAATGTCCCGACCCCATGGCAAGGTCCGCAACACGAAAATCAAAAAAGAGTCGTTCAGCACCCAGCAAATCTCCCTTGATGAGCAGACCCGCCACTTTTTTCAGGTGAGCCTCCAACACAGGAGTAACAGAGCGTTCAATCAGATGGTCAACTATGATTTTGGGTGTGAAATACGAACCAGTCGCCTTGCGCTCACCGGATGCCGAATGGAAGTAGACGGTGCCAGCCGGCGCAAGCACTTCATCACCCGGACTGGCAGAAACCCAGAATCCATTCTGGTCCGTTGTGAGGTCTGTGGTAGCAACCGACAAGGCAGATTCAAGCAAGCCTTCATAGATGGTGCCAAATTCCCGTACACTCAGAGAACGAAAGTCCAGTGGGCCATGTGTACCATCTTCACCTGCATCAACCAACAGAGACATCAGCACCGGATACATGACCGAATCCGACAGACGGATTTCCGTCAGTAACGCACCTTCCGGATTGGTTCTGCCGTCAGCAGCAAACAACCCGCCATTGTAAGCCGGGACCTGCCACTGTGGATTACCATGGTTAATGGCATGCCAGACTTGAGACAGGTTATCCCAAAGCAGGTAGGAATCAGCCCCATCTTCGGGGAGAGTGATTTTCTGCTGCGCAACTGCTTTGAGAGAGTGTGCGTCATAAAGTTCATTGCGCCCGGATGGCAGTAGTCCGCGATCTTCGGCATATGCCTGAAACAGCAGTCGAAACAGAATATGCAGTGTGACCCGATAAGCCCTTGCCAGGCCCTCTGCACTCAATGTATGACCCAGTTGAACAAGACGTCCGGCGACTTCTTTTGCAAGAGGTGGCATGACATCTTCATAAATGCGATCACGCAGTCGTTCACCAAGGCTGTTTGCAAAGCGTGAAGAATCATCCAGAAGCTGCCGGGTAGTGCCATCAGGACTCAGAGCCTCTGCAGAAAATACCAGAGACAGTAGCGCAGCATAATCTGAATCCAGTGCTGCCAGATCAAGTTCCAGAAAAGTCTCTGTCTGCCCTTTCTGACCAACGCCAACACCATCTTTTCCGGGGTAAAGCCGTATCTGGTCTTTTCGTAAAACAACCAGCCACGGAATGCCTTGGTTCATCGCAATACGCAGACCAAATGCGACAGGTGTCAACTGGAATCTTGGCGATCTGGCTTCAAAGTGTTCACTCTCATCCAGCAGAACGGCTACGGCCTGAGGGTTACCTGCTGTGCCGGAGAGAATCTGTGCACCACCTGTAGCGGGAGTAGTCATAAAGCCCAGAGCCTGAATCAGTGACTGACCGCGTTTTGTCAGAAGCTGCCGGGACCGTAACTGGGCATCTTCCCAGTCTGGACGCTGCCGCACGTTTTCTCGAAGGTGGTAGGATGCAAAGAGTCCGGAATTTGTGAGACCTGCCACCATGGTCGTGTTGACGGAACGCCTCAGTGCTATCAGACGATTATAAGCTGCCTGTCTGCCGGGTTCATCCAGGACCGACTGCAGATAGCGCTGCGCCTGTTCATTGTGCAAGGCTTCGGTAATCTGGTCAGGAGCCGGACCGATCAGCCAGGAGAGTGTCCCATCGGTTACGACTACAACCAGAGGCGTAATACCCCTGCCTTGCCGAAACGCATGCAAGGCACGCAAATTGCCCGACGTGGGGGCGGATTTTCCGGGAGCGAGCCTGGCTACAGCAACCTGAAAACCATTTCCTCCCGGGTCAGCCCCATAGAAAACGTGATCTGTTATGAAATTGTCAGGTGCGCCATCCTGGCGCCATGGAATTTTTCGGAAGGCACGAAAATCGAGAGTCATGAATGATTCCTGAAGACGATATGATGAACTGCAAGTCTGGATTACGCCACGTGAGATTTTAACATCAGAGAGATTATCCAGACTGTTTTTTCAAAATGTGCACGAGTAATCACCTGGTCCCGAACTGAAGATGTCAATAAAGTTCTCTCGAACGATAAAACTTGAATCTCGTGGGGAAAAAATTGCTGATTTGCGTGGCAATTCACACCCGTGGAGACATGGCAATCCCAATTTCAAATAAAAATCTTGTGTAATTACGTGAAAGCTTCACAACGCAATGTGTCCAGAAATTACCGAAGTAATCAATCCAGAATTAATAAGTATTAAAATTCAGGAGTTTGGCATCATTTTGAAAATCAAAAACTTCAGCAGTCAGACACTACATATTGTTACGCAAGCAACATGACCTCACCTTCCGATTGTAGGAAGGGCGTTAAGTCAAATCCACTGCGATGGTCTTGTGATTTTCTTCTGGTTTGCCTTGATTATTGTGTCTGGAAGCTGAAACCGATCCAGAATTCTTTTCTTTGTACTGTGGTAGCGGACAACTTCCCTTCTTAATTCTGCTGTTTCTCTGTTGAAGGGGAATATCACCCCGATCTGTAAAGCGGGAAAATCCGATCTGATCATTCTTATGGCAGGGATCAAATCGGTATCACCTGTCACAAGAAATATCTGGTCCACATCTTTGCTTGCTGCAAGTCTATAAGCATACAGGGCAATGTTGACATCTGTTGCTTTTTCTTCATGTCTTTTTGCAAGAAAGTTGCATTGTTTGCAACTCCAGCTTCTTGCCTTGAATTTTCCGAGAACGGTTTGTACACCCATTTCTTCATTTGCAGCAATGAGCGCTTTATGCCGCTGTTGCGAATCAGTACTTCTCCAGGTCGCTAACGCCGTGAAGTAAATTACGCTATGTAACGTTTCGTTATATCTCCAAAAATTGAGGCAGTAGACACTGTAATCAAACCAGCGTATTTTTTTTGAAGGAGTTCAATTGAGTGATAAAAGTTAAAACCATCTACCAAAAAAGCAGTTCGCATAGCCATGAAATAAAAAGCCCCGACGCGAGCATCGGGGGGACTCAAGCCCGTTGCGCGTGGCCGACAGCTTGAGCGAGGAAAGTCCTATCCTATCTATTGCTGTAATCCTGTGCATTGACCTAAGTCAAAAATAAGTGCGTATCATTCAACAAAGTGAACGCGGCTGAGTGTCACGATCTTCTGGTGGACCCGGGTTGTCCTGCCAATACTAATTTCGAATAAAAACCATTTGTAATTTGCTTAAGCACCTCAGGCACAAGTGCCTGGAAATTACCATAGAAATCAATCCAGAATCGGTATAACAGCGCAGTGTTGAAGAGTAGGTGAACTGTGCCAGATCCAGGTGAGAAATACTGATTTAATCAAAATTGGAAAGTTGGCGTCAACGAATCAAATGTTGTACACTTTTTTCAATGGCAAAATCAAATTAATCTGTTCGGTCCAGATGAAACTGAAAAACTCCCGTCAATTGGAGGCTTGATGAAAAGATTTATCGCAATTCTTTTGTGCACTATAGCCACAACCGCATTGGCTTCCGACGCATATTGGGTACGCACAAACAACGAGCCGAGTGATGTTATTTTTTACGTGAATGTGAACAGCATCAGAGCAGAGGGGGAGTTCACGAGTGCGTGGGTACTGCTTGATTTCCCGGTATCAAAACGTCAGGGCAGGAAAAAAACCAGCAAAACCAGTGGCTCAATGCAAATGCTACAATATTTTGACTGCGCTGCCAAAAAACTTGGAACTGCGCAGATCGCTTTCTACGCAGAAAACATGGGACGAGGCAGGGCAAGGCACGGCACCAGACGTGACCTGTCTCCGGAGTTTGGTTTTGCCGATCAGGATAGTCCGGAGCAACACAATCTGAATTTTGTATGCTCCCGTCTGCCGCAGTAAAAACCATAGGCAGTACACGCCTGAAGCGCGGTGAAGTGAACGGTGCAGACCGTCAACAGCCGCTATTTTTCACCTGTTGCACCCAAATTGCTGAAAGCGGCATAAAGTGAGCAGGCCGGATACGATTCACGCCTTTCCAGGTCCGGGATATGGCTCCCCATCAGTTCAAATAAAATCAATAGGATAGCGTTTTTCTGCGGCAGAATACAAATAGAAGCCGCAGACTTCAATCAGGCTATCTGTCTGATTTTTGCGATCAAAACTGCTCTGCTTGCCCGTGTTGAAGCACTTTCTTCCCGCTGTGTTGCGCACATGCAACCAACAACAGATACCTGAATGTTTTCATTGGTGTTTTTGCAATAGTGAAGTAGACTGTGCAGATTGTGAAGGACTCTGTATGCAGCCGGATTATTCCGGTGATATCGTCTGTTTTGCATTCGGAGAACTGGTGGTATGAGAGTATTTTGTAAGCAACGAAAGCAGTATTTTTGACTTTTCAGGGCGAATGATGTGCAAG
>Ga0099364_10004644_pt1 | contig 20746 bp, 13 predicted proteins | sample TergutTh196P3_FD_73070 | JGI IMG/M metagenome (GOLD analysis project Ga0099364, IMG submission 73070) | Microcerotermes parvus P3 segment gut microbial communities from Pointe-Noire, Republic of the Congo - Th196 P3 | ecosystem: Host-associated > Arthropoda: Insects > Digestive system > Gut ... | reverse complement strand
TTTGAAGACTTGCTCCGGCAGGCTGTCCAGTGTCTTTGTATCGCAGATGACAAGCGCCGGTTGATAAAAAGCGCCGGCAAGGTTTTTCCCCGCTTGCAGATCGATCCCTGTCTTTCCGCCCACGGATGAATCTACCATAGCAAGCAGGGTCGTGGGTATCTGCACAAAGGGAATCCCTCTAAGGTATGTGGCTGCTGCAAATCCTGCCATGTCTCCCACTACGCCGCCTCCAAGTGCGGCAATCACATCAGAGCGGGTAAGGCGGTTTTGGCACAGCCAGTTCAAAATAGAAAGGTACTGCCCTCCGTTTTTGGAGGCTTCGCCGGGCGGAAAAGAATAACAGACCGGCGCAAACCCTGCCGCCGAAAAGCTTTGCATTACGGGTTCAAGATAGAGCGCTTTTACATTGTCGTCTGTAATAATCGCGGCGGTTTTTGCTTTGGGGAGAACTTCCCTTACCTTTTCGCCTGTTTGCACAAGCAGCTCCGGAGCTATGAGTATATCGTAATGTTTGCTTGCGCTGACTTTGACAGTCCTCACGGTCCGTCCGCCTCGCGCTTGCGCAGCCGCCCTTCGTCTAAAAGAGCGCGAAGACGTTTCCCGTCTTCGCTTGCAAGCGCATCTTTGTATTGTTTCATTGACTCTAGAAAGAAATCTATCTCCCTTAGCAGCTCCTCGCGGTTTTCCAGAAACAGCTCTGTCCACATATCGGGGTCAAGCCATGCTACGCGGGTTAAGTCTTTGTAGCTCCCTGCTGAGTAGCCGCGATGCTTGAGGGCGGTAGGGCTTTTGATGAAGGCGTTGGAAACAACATGCGCCATCTGCGAGGAGAAAGCGATTACTTCATCGTGCTCCGCCGCTGTGGTAAACGAAATGCGCCCAAAGCCAACCGGCGCTAAAAGTTTTTCTATCTTGTCAAACAGATGTATGTCTTCGAATGTGGGCGGCACTATCACCATCGGCGCATCGTCAAAGAGGTCTTCCCTGCTGTACTTAAAGCCTGACTGGTGAGCTCCAGCCATTGGATGGCCGCCTGCAAAAGTAAAGCCGTGTTTTTCGGCAATGGGGAATATCTCATCGCAGATACGTTTCTTAACGCCGCCGCAGTCGATGACAGTATTCTTTCCGCCAAGCATAGGGGCGTTTTCTTTTACCCAGTCAATTACTCCCTGAGGGTAGGCGGCAAGGAGGATGCAATCACATTCCGGCAGATCGCTTTTCATCAGCTCTCCGTCAATGGCTTGAGCCAGATGAGCGAAGTCCATTGTCGATTTGTCAAGGTCGTAGCCCAAAACGCGGATGCCGCCACTGCTTGCTGTGCCAATCCTTTTGTAGGCTTTAGCAAGGGAGCCGCCAATTAATCCCAGTCCAACAATACCAACCTGTTTCATCCTAAAAGCGCCTCTCTTATTTTAAAGATTTTATTGGCTGTATCCCTGAACTGTTCCGGCGTAAGGGATTGAGCTCCGTCACATAACGCCCTTTGCGGATCATTGTGCACCTCGATCATAATGCCGTCAGCTCCTGCCGCAACCGCTGCAAGCGCCATCGAGGGAACGATGTCGGCTCTGCCGGTGGCGTGGCTTGGGTCAACCACTACGGGCAGGTGGGTAAGGCTTTTTAAAATCGGAACCATCGATAAATCCAAAGTGTTGCGGGAATAGTCGGACTCATAAGTGCGGATTCCGCGCTCGCATAAAATTACGTTCTCGTTGCCGCTTGCCATGATGTACTCGGCGCTCATCAAAAGTTCTTTGATAGTTCCCGCAAGCCCTCGTTTAAGAAGGATAATGTTTTTAACTTTGCCAAGTTCTTTTAACAAGTCATAGTTCTGGGTGTTCCTGGCTCCTACCTGAATAACATCAATTTCTTCAAAGAGGGAGAGATTGCGAATCTCCATAAGCTCGGTAACGATGGGAAGCCCTGTCGCTTTTTTCGCCTCAAGCAGGAGCTTGATACCTTCTTCGCCCAAGCCCTGAAAATCATAAGGGGAAGTGCGCGGCTTAAAAGCGCCGCCCCGTAAAAAGTTGGCACCCCCTTCTTTGACCTGCCCGGCGACAAGGGATATTTGCTCTTTTGTTTCGACAGAGCAGGGCCCCGCAATAAGCGCGAAATTGCCGCCGCCGATTGAGGGGCCGGAGCCGCCAAGTGTGCGGATAACCGTGTCTTCGGGATGAAGTTTCCTGTTGCTCGCCTTGAACGGGTCGGACATTTGGGCAACCGATTCCACAATATCAAGGCTTCTAAGCATATCTGCGTCAATGCCGGTCGTATCACCAATAAGACCGAGTACGCACTGCTGCTGCCCCTGGAATACGCGAACGCCCAGTTTCTTTTCTTCCAGCCAGCGGATTAAGGGGTCGATTTTTTTCTGCGGCGCCCCCGACCGCAACACTACTACCATGAGCTACAATCTATCATAGTGTAAGCTTCTTGCCAATGAGGTAAAATTAAATTCTTTATTAAATGCTGCATAATAGCCATGTGTTTACGGTTTTTACTCAATACTAAGAAGTGCGGGCGTATACGGAGCCAATTCTATGTTACTGGCATTAATAATGTTGTCTGTAATAAGATTTCTTGCAGTTTCAACAGGTCTGTTATTTATTAAGACAGAGATTGATTTACTGTTACCCCACTCGTAATTACATATATTAACAAGAAGTTTTCTGTTGTATTCGGCACTTTGCCATTCAACACCGTAAACAAGTTCTCCGGTATTATTATCAATCAATGTTACACTGTTTAAATTGTTTTCATGAAGTATATTTCTTATAACATTGCGAATTTCAAGTTCGGTATATGCAGCAACATTGCTCAATACAGTAGAATTATCAAGAATAAACGCCCTGTCAGAGTTTGAGATAGCCCTGCCGTAATAATCCCTGGATAATGATTCTTCTCCTATAAGCAGCGCTTTTCCGCCGGTTTCTATAAACCTTCTGATAGCAGACAATGTTTCTGGAACTATATGTATAGCCTCAGGAACTATAATCAGACGGTAACTGCCAAACGCATTTTCGGCTAATTGTTTTTCTGTTATAAAACCTGTCTTTGCGCCATTATAAATTAAACCTTTATACACTTTGGAAATTGTGCTTATATATGCGCTGTCATATACTTTTGCAGAATTTGAATAAAGAATCGCAGTATGCCCCGGGGCATTTTGTAAAGCGGTTACCTCATGGGCAAGTCTGTTAAGGTCTAGATTTGTTTTTCCAATTACAGATACTACATCAGGACGATGAAGGACGCTTCCTGCAAAATCACTGTCTATGTTATGAGTTCTTTCCCAAACCCATATAGTTGTTAAGGTACGGCCATGTACCGCCCCCTGCCACATATCAGCCCTTGTGTGTATCGCTTGCTGCGGAATATAGTTTCTATCTCTGTCTTCGATTATGTGGTCTTCGGAATTAAATACCGGTATTCCTTTTAAGGAAAACAGAAAGTCATACCACTTCATTTTTTCGATGATAGTGGCGTCGTTATGATATAAAACATTAAAAGCATCGTTCCCGCTAAACCGGCTGAATTCAGCAAACCGCTCAGGATCAACTCCCCATGTTAGAGCCGCTCTTGCTCCCGCAGGCGAAAGAGACGGAGACATTATTTTTGAATGAACGGGAACATTAGGGGCGGCTTCCCGGACAACATCCGCCATCCATTTATGCCAGTCTGCAAAAACAGTATCATTAAAAATCATCCAGTCATAGAATTGAGGTGTTGCTTCAATGTTTCGGGGCATAGGAACAGTATCAAAACTTCTGTATCTGGTTCTGTAGACATTATTCAGTTCATTAATTGTTCTATGAGTCTCTGCAAGATATTGCCGCCACAGAATATTTACGGCGGAATTTCTTCTGTTGATCCTGAAATTCCTTGCAGTCGAAAAAACCGGTTCATTGGAAAGGCATACGCTGTTAAGCGATGTATAATTTTTAATTCTCTCCATGACTGCGATGATATGGGCTTCTATTACTCTTCTGGCTTCCGGCTCATATATATTAAACGCAAGAAATCCTCCGGTATTTTCACGTAATGAGGGGTGCCTTCGCAGAACCCATCCGGGAAAGTAATGCGGTGCCAGCAGGACATCAACTCTTACATTATTAATCTCTGCATCGCGAAGAATATTTTCTATCTTTTCGATTTCCGCCGGGTTTATGCCGTATCCCTGTCCCTGTTCGACAACCGTATGCCAAGGTACTATCTCTGTCTGTAGAATGTCAACTCCGTATTCTGTCATTTTGTGCATATCATTGATAATTTGATCAAAATGCCCATATCCTGTAAAAAACAAGGGCCGGGTTGTTTCTATACCCGTAACAGGATTTACCGCTTTTCCAATCATGGAACTGCCCTGAATTGTTATTGGACCCGTAACATATCTTGTAACTGCAAGCGGTTCTCTTGTGCCGGAAATATAGGCGTTAAGCGAAGAAAGAATATTTGCGGATAATTCCTGAAGACATTTTAATCCGTAAGCGGCTCTTTCCATGTTTCTGTGATGTATATCGTCTCGTACATAGCCAATAAAATCTTTAATAACCATGTAATCCACCATCTCATAATCTGTGTTTATATTTTTTTCTGCACACAGGCTAAATAGTCTTTCTATTTCCGGCAGAGTCGCTTCTATTTCCTGTAACGGCATTTCAATATCTTGCCGGTTAGGTGTAAAATCACCGGCAGGTCTAGCATAAATTAATATAGGGCACAAAAAAATCAATGCTGATATGACTATTATTTTATTACACGGTATGTGCATGTTTTTCTCCTATGTTTTAATCTCTTTGGATTTCATTCATTGTTTAGTCCAGAGTTAAATGAGCAAATTGCAAACGTATAGTTATGCGACATATTTACGTAATTACCGTTCTCTGCCGGTACGGGACAAAGTTCGCTTCCGGCATAAGCTGCGCTGTATTTAAACGGTTCTCCGTTTTTAGTTTCCAGTTCTTTCGCAAGCCCGGCAATTCTTTGCAGTTCTGCAAAAAAATTAGACCCCAATGACCATACACGCGCCGCACTGATAAAGATTAGAATATCTTTCCTTTTTGCTTCAATTACTTCTTTTATTTGATTCTCCGCATTTAAGAGAGTTTCTTCACTTTCAAGGTATGAAAGAGTGATTTTTGCACCTCGTTCCAAACTCCTTGCGGCAAACACATATTCAGTACCCCTTACAGTGCCTAAAAATGCACATCCAACTTTACTGCCGTTTGCATACGTCAAACGGGCAGGGATTGCCATCATGCTTGTTTCTGCGTTATCTGAAGATATTAACCCTTTCCTTCTGAAGTATTCCAATGCAGGTATTCCGTTTACGCTTTTTAAAATAGCCCCTACCGATTCGGTTATTTCGGCTTCTTCTCCCAGAGTTCTGTCATTTTTAAAAGAAGTGCCGATATGAAATTCCGGCTTGAAGTTTCCGTAAAAGGCAACAAAAGCGCACATAGAATCTGACATTTTTCCGTTTCCAAGAACATAATTGGCATTATTCGAATCAATTATATTGAATACCTGCATTCCAAAAAGCTTTACATCTTCTTCGGGCGTATTCAGATTAAGATAAATGTCATTAATCGAATAATGCGGTATTGGCGGTAAAAACGGCATTACCATCTTTGGCTTTTCTGGTGAATAAAGTTCGCTGCCTAACTTTGTTATCTCATCTTTTATATCCTGTCTGCCTTTCTTGTCCATATCATCAACCGTACGGACAGAAAAATAACAGTCATCACTTGTAAACATTATAACGGATATGACAAATTCGCCATGCTGCCCGCACGCTCCGCTGAACGGAGAAGCGCAGCCCGCAATTTCAAAGGGCATGGCATCAATAAACCGCTTCCAAATATCACCCTTTGCAAAATCACGGTAAAAGAAAATAATGCCAATAGTATTTTTCAGTGCGTTCTTTTCAGGGTCAAGCTGCATAAGGATTTCCCGGGCGGCTTCTTCCGGTTCATCAATTTCTGATGTTAATGCCGTATAGAATTTTATCATTTTGCTTTTACCTCTTTTTATTTGTTAAATGCTCTACTTGCCGGCTTCTATTAATGGCGCTATCTCCTTAGCTCCGTCAAAATCGCTGTGCAAATACAGCATATCCCGTATTTTTTCAAGCGCATCAAGCGTTTTCTTCTTCCACAGTTTTTCTTTTAATAAATCAAGCGCGGCATAAACTGCCGTATCGTCATAAGCTTCGCAGGCGGCAGTAATTATTTTAAGCTGTTCAGAAAGGAACGCAGTATCTTCCATGATACTTACATCCATAATGTCAGAATCATCTTCGCGGCCGCTTTGTGCCGGAGTCAACTCATCAATAAGTAACTCAAGCGCTTGCACAAACTGTTCCGTATTTGCGTTAATAAAATCCCAGTCGCCGTTAAGCCCCGCTTCTTCCAGCGCTACCGCCGCTTGCGATTGTTCGCTTTTATTCACATTTGCAAGTGCGGACTTCATGGCGTGGGCGGTTGTGGTGAACAGCTTAATATCGCCGCCTGCCAAAGTTTTGCGTAATGTTATTACCGCTTTCTCCGCATCGCGGCGGAATACTTCCAGCATTTTTGGGTTTACCTCAAGCGGCTTTAGCTGCAAACCCTCCCCTTCTACCTTTTCTTTTTTCCCGCTGGGTAACCAGCGTTCAAGAATCTCGTCAAGTTTGGAAACATCTATGGGCTTGGCAAGAAAATCATTAAACCCTTTTTCCAAAAACATCTCTCTCATTCCCGACACAGCGTTAGCGGTAAGTGCTATAATGGGGAGTGGGGAGGGAGTCTCTTCTTCCAACTCCCTTATTGCCTCAGTTGTTTCAATTCCGTCCATCCCCGGCATCATGTGATCCATAAATATTAAGTCATAAGCCTGCTCTTGCGTGCTGTGCTGTTTAACGAGCTCTATCGCCGCCTCTCCGCTTTGGCAGGTTTCTACTGCCGCCTTGTAAGGCGCAAGCAGACCGCAGGCTACATTAAGGTTTGTGGCAATATCATCCACTACCAGAATACGCGCTTTAGGATAGGTAAACCTAATCATGTTTTTTGATGAAGAACTATCAAAATAATCTCTGCTGTCTGCTTTGTCATTCAAAATATTTGCAATAGAAATAGATTGTATAGGCAAGGACACAAAACGCACGCCGGGAATATATGCTTCAATTCCCCATTCCACCATAAGAGCAAGGGGCGGTTTTTTCCCGTTAGGATAAACAGCGGCCTCCATTATTGGTTTTATTTTATCGTAAAGACCGTAACCTGATAACACATAGAACCATTCCTCACGGACAAGGGCTTGGGTAAAATCTTCCGGTGTCGCTGCCGTTGTATAGGGAACTCCAAGATTTGTAAGCGACCATCTAACAGACTCTGCATAGACCGTCCGGCCTTCATAAACAAGAACCTTCTTTTTCTCCGGCTCTATTACAGAGGCAAAGAGCGCCTCTGCGCCAATATTTTGCGGTATATACGCTGTAAAAACACTTCCCTTGCCGTATTCGCTTGTAACGCCGATATTTCCGCCCATAGCGGTGCAGAACCGTTTTGTGATGGCAAGACCCAGCCCTGTTCCCTCTTTGGTACGGCTCTTCTTACCATCCACCTGCGTAAAATCCGCAAAAAGTTTTTCCATGTCTTCGGGTTTAATGCCCTGCCCGGTATCGCCTATGGCAATCTTGAGCCATATTACACCGACTGATCCCTGCTGACTTGGCAGCCGAGTCAGCCCGTCTTCCTGTTTTTCTACGGTAATAGACATACTGATATGCCCCTTGTCCGTAAACTTTGCCGCATTGGAAAGAAGGTTAATAAGAATCTGCCTCATGCGTACTTCATCCCCTATAAGATTGTTGGGAATGTTTCCGTCTATGTTGGTAAAAAACCGGACAGGTTTATCTATGAGCCTCATACGGATAATATTTACCGTATCGTTAATCAGCGATGAAAGCATATATTTAACAGGAATGATTTCCAGTTTACCCGCTTCTATTTTAGAAAAATCCAGAATATCGTTGATGATAGAAATAAGATTAGAAGCCGCGCGTTTAATATCCTGTACTTCGTGCAGGGCATCCCCGGGAAGATCTCTTCGCAACAGCATTTCCGACATCCCTGTGATAGCATTCATTGGCGTGCGTATCTCGTGGGACATAGCGGCTAAAAACGAAGACTTTGCGTTATTTGCCGCTTCCGCTTCGCGGAGCGCATCGATTAACTCCTGCCGCGATGCAACAAGTTCCGTAGTGCGCTGACGCACGAGTTTATCCAGCCGTTTCTTTCCCTGATTTGTTCTTTGAAATAGAATTGCCAGAAGGGCAATAACAATCAAAAGCAGAGCGGAAGAGCCGATAAGCCAGGGCTGCTGCCGCCGCGCCGCCAACCCCTGATAGTCAAATGTCCTATGCAGCCACTTGTTTGTAATCCATTGTGTATCGATCAAAACTAACGCTTTATCAATTATAGAAGCCAGAACGGCATGATCTTTATTTATGCCCATAGTGGTTCCGGCGCTGTAGTCAAAAACAAAGTTTGCCTTGTATCCTGTAACCTCATGGTAATTAATTAAAGAGAGAAGCCGCCTTTCGTTGGACATCACCATGTCAATCTCGCCGTTGAATAACGCTTCGAAGGCGTCATTGGAAGTTTCATATTCTCTTGCATTTAAGTGGTTTGGATACCACCGGTTAAACAGTTCGGCAAAAGCGGTGTCTTTGCTGTATCCTACAGTTACATCCCATATCTCGCTTGATGTAATACCTCGGTGTTCCGAACTGGAAATAAGCGCATAACTATCGTTAAAGAGAGTTGTTTCCGGCCAAAGAAACCGCCCTTCACGATCCCTTGAGCGCAGCAATTCCGAAACTATGAGCGCTTCTCCGCTTTCAAGCATTTGAAACAAGATAGGCCAGTTTGTGTTTTCGTCATTTACAAGCTCAAAGTTAAGCCCTGTAACATTCTCTAGTTCTCCCAATATGTCAAAAAAAATCCCCTGCCACTCTCTGTCACGCCTGTTATAAAAACTAAGGGGATAGTTATAGTATTCCGCCGCAAAACGGATTACATTATTGTTTCTGATATATGCTTTTTCGTCTTCGCTGAGTTTGTTAAAAATCTTATGGCTCCTGTATCTTCGAAACCCCTGATAATACAGCGTATTAAGATGATCTATACCGCCGCTTTGAAGCGCTTTTTGCACAATTGAAATAACAGGTTCAAGCTCAGGTTTTTGCGTTGTTAAGGAAACAGGGCTAATAAGATTAGGAAAAAAATCCAGCGCAATTACATCGCCATGAATGTCAAATATCGACTCGGTGGGGTTTTCATGAATGAATGCGTCGATCTCGCCGCTATGGAGCATATCGTGTACCACGCTATTGCTTTCTATATAAACGGCTTCAAATGTACTTGGGTCAAGTGCCCCAGTAACATAAGCGGCAACCGAGCTGCCTTCCATTAGAGCAAACCGCGCGGGGCGTGTTGCCTGAATTTCCGCAAGGGGAAGGCTGCCCTCAAGGCGGAAGTAGTTTAATGTGCGCCTTGCGATTGGGTCGGTCATAGAATAAATAAGACGGCGCGCTTCTGTCGGCGTCATTGTGCCGGTAAAGTCAATTTCTCCGTTCTCAAGACCGACAAGCACTTCGGCAAAGGGGTGTATAGCGGGTATAAACGGGATGCCGAAAAGCCCGCCAAGCCATTCGCAGACCAGGGCGGAAAACCCGTTAATCTCTCCGTTTTCGTCTATAAAAGCTTCGGTGCTTGCCGGCATTGCATAGACAAAGTATTCGTATTGTTTCTGTATCTCCCCTACTGCGGCAATTTCTTCTTCTGTTACGCCGGGTATCTGTTGGAACGAGAAATCGCTTATAGTATTAACAGCTTGACTAACAGGTTGATTAACAGGTTGAAACTCACAGCCCAAAAACACAGTCAGGCTGATAATTAGTATTAATATTCTTTTCATGGTTTATTTTATCCCTCATCTATCTGTAAAGTTAAATACGCCGTCCCAATCATCAGCCGGCGGGTTTTGTTGATATAACATGCAGCGATCCCGGTATATCATCGAAGGTTTGTCATCAGGGAACTGCTCAAGAATCTGGCCGAATATCTTTTCCGCTTCTTCCCAGTTACGGGACTCAAAAAGCGCTTGAGCTTTATGAAAGAGATTTGCCATATCATGTAAGTCTGCCGGAGCATCGGCATTTGTTTCCAATACTTCATAAATGCGTACCGCCTCATTTATTCCCTTTACTCTGACCAAATCAAGACGCCGGCAGAGGATTTCTCCCTTTGTTTCCTTCATTGTATCTTCTGTACAAAGAATCCATGTGCCGTATTTCTTGTTCATTCCCTCAAGCCGGGAAGCCAGATTCACCGCATTGCCGCTCATGGTGTAGTTCATCTTCTTTTGGGTTCCCATGTTCCCCACGATTATTTCTCCGGTATTGATTCCAATTCGGGTGTAAATGGGGCTTATCCCTTTTTCTCCAATGGTCTTGTTTACTTCGGTTTCCATTCTTCTCATAACTATTGCGGCAGTACATGCCCGCAGGGCGTGATCGGGAAGCTCTATCGGTGCGCCAAAAAAGGAAACAATGGCATCGCCTACATATTTGTCTATTGTTCCTTTTTGTTCCAGAATTATGCCGCTCATAACAGAGAGATAATAGTTAAGCATCTCTACCAATTGTTCGGGAGTAAGCAGTTCGGCTATGCTGGTAAAGTTTTTAATGTCGGTAAACATGGCAGTCATGTGCCGTTCCATCCCGCCCAATTGAAGGCGCGTGGGGTCGGCGATAATTTCGTCTACAACCTCATCGGAAAGATAGGCGGACAGAGCTTTATGAAGATGATCGTTAAAGTATTGCAGAGTCTTCTTTTGTTCCTGCACAAGAAGGTGTACTTCAATACGCTTAATAAGCAAAGCCGGCTTAAACGGTTTGGTAATATAATCAATGGCTCCCAGAGAAAGCCCTTCAAGTTCATCATTCGATTCGGTTTTAGCGGTAAGAAAGATCGCCGGAATGTCTTTGGTCTCTTGCTTTTCTTTAAGGATTTTGATTGTCTGGTATCCGTCCATTTCGGGCATATCTACATCTAAAAGAATGAGATCGGGTATGATTTTCTCTGCGATCTTGAACATCTTCTCGGCGGACGGCAAGGCATACGTTTTGTAGATACCGTCCAGCGCTGATTTGGCCGCCATAAGATTGGTGTCATTGTCATCAACAATAAAAATAGTCTTCATACATTCTCTCTCTTCTGTTTTAATAGACCGGCTTTTTCCGCCGCCCCGTCAAAGTCGCTGTGTAAGTACAGCGCATCCCTAATTTCTTCCAGCAAAGCAGAGGTGTCTGCCTTCCATGTTTTTTCTTTTAGGCGGTCAAGCGCGGTGTATGCCGCAGTGTCATCGTAATCCCCGCAGGCGGCGGCGATTATTTCAAGCTGTTCTGTAAGGTATGCAGTGTCCTCCGCTATATCATTATTATTATCACCGCCGCCTGCGGAAGATGCCGGAGCCAGTTCTTTAATTATCTCTTCCAGCGCTTTAACAAAATCTTCCGTATTTGCGGTGATAAAATCCCAGCCGCCGTTAAGCCCGGCCTTTTCCAGCGCCGCCGCCTGCTGCGATTGCCCGCCCTTGCCGACATTCGCCAGAGCGGATTTCATAGCATGGGCGGTTGTGGTAAACAGTTTTATATCACCGGCGGCAGCGGTTTGGCGTAATGTTATCGCCGCCTTTTCCGCATCGCGCCGGAATACCGAAAGCATTTTTGCAGTTGCCTTTGGCGCTCCGGTACTATCAGCTTTCTGTGCCTTGTATTTCTCCGCTTCTTCAGGGTACCTGCCGCGTATAAAAGTATTCAATGCCGCATCCAATTGCTGTAAGTCAATTGGTTTTGCAATAAAGCCGTCAAAGCCGTTTTGTTTAAACATCTCGTCATTCCCGACAAGCGCATTAGCTGTCAGCGCAACTATCGTATCCTTATATCCCATCTCGCGCAGTTTGTGCGTAGTTTGAATGCCGTCCATTTTCGGCATCATGTGATCCATAAAGATTACATCATAAGTATTGCCGCTTTCTACTTTGCTAATCGCCGCAAATCCGCTGTCAGCCGTTTCTACATTCAGTTTATACGCAGCCAAAAGCCCCTCGGCGACATACAGGTTGGTATCAACATCGTCTACGACTAACACTTTTCCATAAGGCATTGGGTAACGGTTAATCTGCATCTTTGACATCTGCGCCTCAACAGAGAAAGTAAAGTTTCTAAGCCTTTCGGCAAGTTCCCTGCCAATAACACTGCACTCCACCGGCTGCTGTTTTACCTCTACAATAAATGTACTGCCCTTGCCGTACTCGCTTTGGACCTTTATAGTGCCGCCCATCATCTCGACAAGTTTCATGGTGATATTCAATCCAAGCCCTGTCCCCTCGGTAGTGCGGTTAGTCCCTATGTTAAAGCGGGTATATTCTGTAAACAGCTTCTCCTGATCTTCTGGCTTTAAGCCCTGCCCTGTGTCCTCAACAGCAAAGCGCAGCAGTATATCTTCGCCCTTTTTTGAATGGCTTACGGATAGTTTTACATATCCCTTTTCGGTGTATTTGATACCGTTAGATAACAGGTTGTTTAATATTTGCTTTAAGCGCAGTTCATCGCCAATTAATATAGACGGCAAGTTTTCATCTATGTCCAGCAGAACCTCTACCTGCTTTGAACCTATGCGCACAACATTGAGCTGCACCACATCATTAATAAGGCTTGGCACATCATATTCGGCGCAGATAATCTCCAGTTTGCCCGACTCAATCTTTGACATATCCAAGATGTCGTTTATTATCCCAAGCAGGGTGTTGCTGGATATAAATATCTTATTTAACGCATCAGAGTAATCATCCGGCAAGTCTTCTTTTTGCATTTGTATCTGAGAAATGCCCAGTATTGCATTTAACGGGGTGCGGATTTCGTGCGACATCGTTGCAAGGAAGTCGCTCTTGGCTTTGTTGCTCGCTTCGGCTATGTCGATTCTGCTCTTTTCTTTCTCAGCTTCGACTAGCTTCTTCATGTTTGTATGGTTTTCGGTAACTTGATTAACGGTAAGGAAAAGCATCTCGGCAGCTTGATTTATCTGTTCTTCGGGTACGATCTTTATTTTACGCAGGGCTTCGATATACTCATCAGGGTCAACGCCTATCTCTGCGGCTATCTTACGGAACTTTTCTTCGTCGGGTTTAGCCGGAAGAACCTGCCCGCCCAATACAGAACCTATATGCTGGTTGTCTACCACAATAGGAACCGCAAAATCAATAAGGCCGGCATGGCAATAGTAAATAGCCGGTTTGCCCGTTGCTTTTGATTTTTCCCCTGACATCAAATCACAGGCAACGCACCTGCGCATCCCTTCTTCGGAGCCCCGTGTGTACTTAATGCAAAAGTCCGTAAAGTTGCTTGGTTCTGTAATGGGGCCTTCAAGGTCAACAGATATGCTCGCCATTCCTGTTGCGCCGGAAAACAGGTCTTGAAACTTCTGTAAAAAGTTAATGTCAATAACATCTTGTACTTTCAAGGTTTCCATTTGCACTGTCTGTTCATGTTTCTCCATCGTTTATTTTCTTGTGCGCCCCAGAGCATCCGCCGCAATAATGGCATCCAGTACTGTTTCCGGCGTTACGGCAAAGGGCATATTCCCCAGAGTGTCGCCGTCAGCGCAGGCGATTTCCGCTGCCTTTTTAAGCCTTGCGCGGTCTATGGTTTTTACGCCGAGATCAGCCAGAGTTACGGGCAGCCCCACTGAGCGGCAGAAGTCAAGCGTAACCTCGTATTCCTGCGCGTTTTCCAGAACAAGCTGCACAAGAGTACCGAAGGCGACCTTTTCGCCGTGGTAATAAGAGTGAGTTTCTTCGATTGCCGTAAGGCCGTTGTGAATTGCGTGAGCGGCGGCAAGACCCGCGCTCTCAAAACCCAATCCGCTTAAATATGTGTTAGCTTCTATTATATTCTCCACCGCTTTTGTACATACGCCGTTTTCCACTGCGGCTTTCGCATTGCAGCCGTCCTTCAGCAAAGTCTTGTAGCAAAGCTCGGCAAGCGTAAAAGCTGTGAGGCTCGCCTTTCCGCCTACGCAGTTTGTCGCCTGAGACGCGACACAGGCTCTTGCCTCAAAATAGGTCGCAAGGGCATCTCCCATACCGGCGACAAGAAGGCGGGCGGGGGCAGCAGCCACAATGTCCGTGTCCACAATCACCATGTTGGGGTTTGAAGGAAGGAAAAGGTATCTCTCAAATACGCCTGTATCGCTGTAAATAACCGACAAGGCGCTGCACGGCGCATCGGTAGACGCAATAGTCGGCACAATGATAACCGGAGCTTTAGCGTAAAAGGCGGCGGCTTTGGCAGTATCGTGGATTTTCCCCCCGCCTGCACCCACAATAAGATCGCACCCAGACGCACGGAAAGCTTCTTCTACACGCTTTATTTCCCTGTCGCTGCACTCACCGTTAAAAATATCGTACTGCACCGTACAGTCCGATCCAGCCAGATTTGCGCGGATACAGTCTTCAATGCGTTTTTTCCCTGCGGCGCTTGCCAGAACAAACAGCTTCTTGCCCAGCTTTTGTGCATGGATATGCAGCTCGGCAAGGGCACCCTTACCCTGAATGTAGCGGCCGGGGCTCGCGATAATATTTGTCATACTGTTCTCCTACATCACACCCGCCGGTCAAAAGGCGGTTCTTGGGCTAATTTGGGCAATGTTTTGCCTCATAGTACAATGATAATAGATTAAGGCTGATGTGTCAATGGTTTATAGCGGCGGCTGGCTGCCTGCCTGCTGCACAGCAGCTTTAGGCAGCCAGCTAGGGAGTTTTTGCCTTGCAAAAACTCCAGCGTTAGTCCGAGTGACGGCCTAGCGTTAGTCCGAGTGACGGCCTAGCGTTAGTCCGAGCGGTCAGCACGGGCGTACTGGGGCGGCGAGTACGGGCGATCTGGGGCGGCGAGTACGGGCGATCTGGGGCGGCGAGTACGGGCGATCTGGGGCGGCGAGTACGAGCGGGTGTGGGTGACGGCTAAATGCCTGCCGTAGGCAGGCATTTAGCTAGGGAGATTGGGGCATAGCCCCAATCTCCAAGCTGCCTGACCACCTGACCACACAATGTGTGGTCAGGTGGTCAGGCAGCACGGGCGAGTGTGTGAGGGCGCGGATTACCGTCCCCGAGTGACGGCTTTCTCAATCCTTAGTAGAAATCCGTGCTAATCCGCTTAATCCGTGTTAATCCGTGTTAATCCGTGTTAAATGGGTTCACAGCCCGTGTTAGCTGCTGCCAACTAACCGTGCTGTCAATCTTATTATCTTTTCCCTGTCTTTAAGACCGTCTGTTTCCGCGCCGCTTGATACGTCAATTGCGTAGGGGTTTAATGCGATTGCTTTTTCGATATTATCAAGGTTGATGCCTCCCGCCAGAAACCACGGTTTGGTAATTTCGTGTGTCTTAAGCGCATTCCAGTTAAATGGTTTGCCGCTGCCTGCGCCCGAATCGATTAGGAGAAAATCAGTGAACAGGGAACAGGGAACAGGGAACAGAAGATTCTGTTCATCAACTTTGATTGTTCTAATTACAGGGACGGCGCATAAGTCTTTGAGGCGTTTGATGTAGTCCTCGTCTTCTGAGCCGTGGAGCTGTGCTATACTGATGACTCCATCGCGGTATAGGGCAGCGATGTCCGCAGCGGGAGCGTTAACAAAAACGCCCGCCGGAACAATGCCGCCGTCAAGGCGCGAACGCAGGCGCGCCGCCTTTTCGGGCGAAACCTGCCGCCTACTTTGAGCAAAGACAAAACCGGCGTAATCGGGGCGCGCCTCGTTTACATAGTCTATATCTTCGCTGCGAAACAGGCCGCATATCTTTATCTTCATTTTAGTTTAGTTCAGAACAGGGTTCAGAATACCCATGCCGCCCCATATTGGAACCATCATGGCTATAACAATTATGCAGATAACAAAATAAATCACACCGTATACGGCTAAGTGTTTTGCAGTCCAGCTTCGCTCTCCTGCCATGCCGGAACCCATCATCGCCCACATATTCTGATAATTCATAAAGAAGCAGTTAGCCGCCATGATAAACAACGGAAGCCACAGAAGCGGACTTATACCGTAGGCTTCCTGCACCGAAGGAAGCAATGGAACCAGTATAGCCATTGTAGGAATGAAAAGAGCAATGTCGAAGAATCTCCATGCAAACAAAACCAACAGCATAACCAGCGCAAAGACAAGCGGGTTTCCCGCAATCGGCGCTATCGCAGGCACAATGATTCCGCTTAACCATGCCGATATACCTGCCGCCGTAAAAATACTGTTTATGCTCAAAGCCATTGCAACAAAGATAACCAAGTCCCAGTTGATGCCTGTTCCTATGTCTTCGGGAGTTAAAATCTTAAGCGCAAAGAATGCGATAACTGCCGCTAAACAAACGGCGGCAGCGGGAAGTCCGTGCAGGCTGCTTGTTATAAAAAGGGCGAACACGATTAACAAAATAACACCGGCGCTCTTTTCCTGTTTGGTAAGTTTGGTTTTCTCTCCTTTCTGCAATGATGCAAAAACCTCCGCCGAGAGTTTCTCCTGCGGGCGCAGTGCGAAATAACTTATTACAACAAGAAGCAGAGACACAAGTATTTGAGGAATCAATAGGACAGAAAGCCAGCTTTCAAAATTAATCAAGCCCGCCATTTGAGGCACGGCATTGTAAAGCCCCTGCACGATTGGTCCCCATAATACCCCGGTAAGCCAGCCGCTGCCCGGCAGCAAAGCCATTGCAAAAGCCGTAAGCATGATAAGCGACTGCCCTTTTGAGCCTTTCTTTAATGCGCATAACTCGCAGCATTGCACGGCAATGGGTATCATTATTGCAACGCGCACGGTCATTGACGGCGTAAAGATACTGAGCACAACTCCTATAACAACCCATGCGGCAATCAGTGACGGATACGACGGGCGGAACAGACGGATAATAGCAAACGCGATATTCTTGCCAAGCCCTGTTTTGCGCAAGACGGTTCCAAAGAACAATGCAGGAACCAATGTCCACACGGCGGACTCGGCAAAACCCGAAAACATTACTCCGGGTCTTTGTCCCGCAATAAGCCCGAAAGCGGCAAGGAATAATGCGCCCATAGAATATGGAAGCCCGAATGGTTTTAGAACCCACACCCCTATAGCAATAAGTACGGCGCCTAACATTAAATGCCCCGTCTTTTCAAGCCCTGCGAATGGCGCTGCAAGCATTATCCATAATGCCGCTAAAACGAATAAAGCAAAACCGATTGTCCTTACAAGTTTACTTTTATCCATATACCCTCCTTAGTCTAGATAAGACTCTTAAGGTCTTTTAGAAACTGTGTTTTGTCTGCGCTTCGCATAATGCTTTCGCCTATTAACACGGCGTTAAAACCCATGCCGTTCAGAACACGGACATCTTCTGCCGATTGAATTCCGCTTTCCGATACCGTAACAATGTGCGGGGGAATATGGCTGCGCAGTTTTGCGCAGGCTTCAATGTCAACCGCAAAGTTTTTTAGGTTGCGGTTATTGATACCGATAATCCTTGCGCCCGCTTCTACCGCCTGTTCTATTTCCGCCTCAGTGTGGGCTTCAACTAACGCAGACAACTCCAACTCTTCGGCGATTGTTATGTATGACTTCAATGTTTCTGCGGGCAACAGAGCGCAGATTAAAAGTACCGCTCCTGCGCCGAGATACTTTGCTTCGTATATCTGATATGGGTCGATGGTAAAGTCTTTTCTTAATGCGGGAATCGACACTGCCCCGGCAATTTCCCGCAAGTATTGATCGCGGCCTAAAAAGTAATCCGGCTCTGTAAGCACCGAAACTGCATCCGCTCCGGCAGCCTCGTATTCCTTTGCGATTTCAAGCCAGGGGAAGTCCTCTGCAATTACGCCCTTTGAAGGCGATGCCTTTTTTACCTCGCAGATAAAAGAAAGTCCCGGCTTCTTCAGCGCACACTCAAACGGAAGAGCTTCGACCGCCCCTAATCCCCAATCCTTTGGCCCCAGCCCTTTAGCGTTTAATGTGTTACCCGTCAATGAAGCAACTGCCTTTCGTATTTCCTCAAGAGGGAATGTCTTTTTTGCCTGCTCCGCCCTAAGTCTGGTTTTCGCGGCAATCTCGTCAAGAATTGTCATGATACGCTTTCCTTCGATAGTGCTATCTTCGATAGTGCTATCTTCGATAGCTTGATAAACTGTTCAAGCTGGGCGGACGCTTTACCTGAGTCGATGGCTTCTGCGGCAATGGTTATTCCGTCTTGTATCGAAACATCAGGGCGGGCAATGTGAACCGCCGCCGCCGAGTTTAACAAGACTGCATCGCGCTTTGGCCCTTTTGTCCCGGAGAGGATGTCCCTTGTTATCTGGGCGTTTTCCGCCGGCGTTCCGCCTTCAAGGTCTTCTTTTTTGCAGCGGGTAAAGCCGAACTGTTCGGGCTCTATCACATAACTTTTAATAAACCCGTCCCGCAATTCGCAAACGCTTGTCGGCGAGCTTAACGATATTTCATCCATTCCGTCTTGTCCGTAAACTACCATGCCTCTTTTAACGCCAAGGTTGCACAAGACTTTTGCCATTGGTTCAAGATGGTCGGCATGGTACACTCCCAAGAGTTCCATATTAGCGCCCGCCGGATTCACCAAAGGGCCGAGCATATTAAAAATCGTCCTTATGCCTAACTCCCGGCGAACCGGCGCTACATACTTCATGGAGATATGATAGTTTTGTGCAAACAGAAAACAAAGATTGATGGTCTTAAGGATATGAAGGCTCTGCTCCGGCGGAATAGTAATATTAACGCCGAGCGCCTCAAGTAAATCCGCCGCGCCGCACTTGCTGGACGCCGCACGGTTGCCGTGTTTTGCCACCGGAATGCCGGACGCGGATGTTACCAGCGCGGATGTAGTGGATATATTAAAGGAATTAGACATATCACCGCCAGTACCGACAATTTCCAGCACCTCCATGTCATGCAAAATCTTGATACAATGCTTGCGCATTCCTGCGGCAGACCCTGTAATTTCATCAATGGTTTCGCCTTTTACCGACATCGCGGTAAGAAAAGCCGCCATCTGTATCTCGCTTGCCTTGCCTTCCATAATCTCATTCATTACCGCCTCGGCAGTCTCATAAGACAGATTTTCCCTACGGGATGCTTTTATAATGGCCTCTTTAATTATCATGTTTTGACTCCTGTAAAGTATCGTTTATATATGATAGCATATATCTATATATTAAGTTAAGGAGGAAATATGAATTTTCCAAGAACAACAGTAGCAGGCATATCTTTGCCAAGATTGCTAATCGGGTCTAATTGGATTTTTGGCTGGAGCCACAAGGGACATGCGGCTGATGTGTACATAAAAGAGCAGCATTCAACCGCAGATGCAACCTTGTCAATAATCAATGCGTTTTTAAAGTACGGTATTGACGCTTGGATGGCGCCGTTTTCATCGCATCCTGATGCACTGGATAAAATAAAAGCGATTCAGGATAGAATTGGTAAAAGATTAATCTTAATTGATACGCCGATTTTAAATGTGAATGATACGGAAGCGGCTCGCAAAGAGGCAAAAGCCATTATCAAAACAAGCGCACAGCTTGGCGCTGCATTTTGTTTAATCCATCATTCTTCCTGCGAACAATTGATAAATAAAAACAAGCAGACAATGGACAGGCTTAGCGATTATACGGACATGATTCGCGAAGCGGGAATCATCCCCGGCCTTTCGGCTCATATGCCGGAAATCATTCAATATTCAGACTTAAATAATTACGATGTAGAAACTTATATACAGATTTTTAACTGTCTGGGCTTTTTAATGCAGGTCGAAGTTGAGTCGGTAATAAGAATTATTCACGAAGCAAAAAAACCTGTTATGACAATTAAACCAATGGCTGCCGGGCGCATAACGCCGTATATCGGACTAACATTTAATTGGAATGTGTTAAGAGAGCGTGATATGATTACGGTCGGCTGCATTAACGAACATGAAGCTCACGAGAATGTAGAAATCTCACTGGCGGCTTTGGAAAGAAGACTTCCAAATCTTGAAGGCAGAGGAAGCCCGGGGAAAACCAGCATAATAAAATGAACCCGATGCTTAGGATGCTAACTAAGCCGCAGCTCTGCTCTGAACGCCGCCTGCCCATTCTCTTTGCGGCCTTCAAAGGCATAGGTTTTGCCCTCTATTTCTGCAAACATGATTTGGATTACTTCGCCGCTTAGGGTTTCATTCAGATAATTGATGTCCATGCGCATTTTGCCGGCATTTTCCAAAAGCTGCGGGTCAAGGGAGTCTTCTATCCACTGTATGTAGCGGACATTGTTGACGTGACCGTTGTAGTCGATGTCGGTGTAAAGAGCCTTTCTTTCCATTATCTTTTGAAGGCAGCCGCTGTCTGCAAGACTGCCCCGCTCCGGCAGAGCGTCAAGTGTTACAGAAAGCGCATCCGCCCCTTCGTTTTTTGGAAGCTGATCCATTACAGAGTTGGGGCGGAGAGGGCGGCGTTTTTCCATATCAACAATCAGCCACCCGCTGCGGGCAGATACAATAGGGATGCCGTCTTTGTCACGGATGTCATAGTCACGGATTGCAAAAAGTTTCTCGCCTCCGCGCGGCCAGCTGCGCACTGTAACTTTTTCCATGTAGCCGGGGCGTCTGGTTACCGCTACGGACATTC
>Ga0099364_10004643_pt1 | contig 20747 bp, 15 predicted proteins | sample TergutTh196P3_FD_73070 | JGI IMG/M metagenome (GOLD analysis project Ga0099364, IMG submission 73070) | Microcerotermes parvus P3 segment gut microbial communities from Pointe-Noire, Republic of the Congo - Th196 P3 | ecosystem: Host-associated > Arthropoda: Insects > Digestive system > Gut ... | reverse complement strand
CAGGTATTTACAGGCGGCTTCAGTTGCAAGTTGCACGTTATACCGTTCGTCGACGGTCGGCGTAATGGTCAGTTTATATTCCTTGGCCGTACCTTCCATAAATTGCCACAATCCTGCGGCGCGCGCAGGCGATAAGGCGCGCACATCCAAATTACTTTCGATAACAGCCAGGTATTTAAAATCGTCCGGTATGTCATTGGCTTTTAATATAGGTTCGATAACAGGGAAATAGCGGTTTGCACGTTTCAAGAGCAACATGGTCGTTGAATGAAAATAAGTAAAACTGCTTAGTTCCCTGTCCATCCCTTCGTACATATTGTATCTTCTTAGATCGACTGTTTCATCGCAAAAGGTGATTTGCGTGGGTACTGTTGGAGTAGCCGTCATGGATGGAACGACAGGTCGTTCCTGCATAACCCGCTCTACATCATCCGAACTGACTGACAAATAGACAGTCGAACATACAATTCCTACTGCTATTAAACTGATTAATATTTTTATTCGTTTCATTTCTATATAATGTTCAAAGTTCAATGTTCCTTGTTCAATGTTCCTTGTTCAAAGTTTAGGTTTTCTTGAACCTTGAACCCGGAACCTTGAACTTTCAATTATTCCTAATCAATGATTCTCCCCGATCGCACCACATTAATATCTCCTGTTCTCTTGCGCGTTCTACCATCTGTTCCCGTATATTCAATTACATAATAATAGGCGCCTGCCGGCACATACTGTCCCCTGTATTTTCCATCCCATCCTTGCGAAGGATCTGTCCACTGGAACAGTTCCGTCCCCCAGCGGTTAAAAATCCACGCCCTGAAACGCAAAATCGACTTGTAAGTGACACGAAACACATCGTTAACACCCGGCGAGCCTTGCGGCGTAAATACGTTGGGTATAAACAGTTGTGTCTCGGTGACATAAAAGGTGTATTCATACGAATCATCCATACAAGTCCGTGTCTGGTCGTACACGGCTGCTTTCACCGTATATTGCCCTGCAAGCTCGAACGTAAATTGCATATCCTGACCAAGACGGGTAAACAAAGTGTCACGGTCTCTGATAATTCTCCATTCATAGAAATTGGCCACAGGCTCGTTGGCGTAGGCCGAAAACCGAATCTCGACAGGAGCCTGAAACTCACCGCTTTCTTCCTCATTATCAGACAAAATGGTCTCTTCGAAATGGACTTCCAACGCCACAGCCGCATATATTTCGGTAGACGCCATTTGTTCTACGCCAAAATAACGGGCAAACATATCGCCTGCCACTTCTACCCTCGTATCACACAACGGAGCCTCAAACGTTCGTTCAAACAACCTTGAATTGTCGACCGAATCAATTTTTAACACATTGATAAATCGTTTGCTTGCCTCAATCCATTCCATGGTCTGGTAAGCGACTTCGTATCTGCGATCTAACAAAGTCTGAAGTCCGTCCGGAGTCCAATAATATAAAGGTTCGGTTTGGTTTGTCCCTCCCAGCCGGATTGACACACAGGGGCTTGGTGCCGCACTACCTGTTTGTACATACAGATTTTGGATATCTACCGGATACCGACTGTAATCAATGATCCAAACGAAATTCGCCGTACTGTAATTGTCGCCTTCCATCACAAAATAGCCGTAGCCTTCGGTCAAATTATTTACAACAGAAGTAGCGTCCTGCATTGTCGCCGTAACCGGTTCATTGTCAAGCGCCCTGTTTTTGTAGCGATACCATCTGTGCGAACTCGACGAAGACGTATAACTGATAGTTACATTTTCCATTCCGTACACCAAATACACCTGAAACTTCGCAATCCGGTTATCAACAGCCAATAAAGGCTCTTTAGCGCCTCCTGTTACCGTATATTGCGCAAAAGCGGCTCCTGTTATCCATAAAAAACAGACCACTATCCGGATAAACCTGTAAATTCTTTGTTTTCGTATCATACGCTTAATTCGTTTGCAAAAATACGTTTTTATCTCTCAACCACAAAACTCCTTTTCTAACATTTATTCAGAATTTTTCACTTATTCCATACTAATTTATTCGTAAACAAGCGTTATCTTTGTCCCAAATTTATGACTATGACGAAGTGTTGTATTATTTCAATCTCCCTGTTTTTTGTTTCTGCGTTTTCTTTATTTTCGCAAGATGTGGAGTATTCATTAAACGGACAAGAGGGGAATATATTTTATCATACGGTCGAACAGGGACAGACTGTTTACGGGATCAGTATCATGTATAATGTAAATGAAGAGGATATTTACCGGTTGAATCCCTCAAGCCGCGAGTTTATCAGAATCGGGGAGAAATTGCAAATCCCACAAAAGGAAACCCCTGACGTTTCCAATGCGACTATTGACAATATGTATCGTTTTCATACCATTCAACCTCAGGAAACGCTTTTTGGCGTATCCAGGATGTATAATCTGACTGTCGAAGACCTGACTAAAGCCAATCCTGGAATATCTCCTCAAACATTTGCTGCCGGAAACACTATCCGCATTCCTGTTGCTTTGACGCAGTTTCCTGTAACCGAGAAAAGAATGGTTACCAAAGAAATCGAATATACTGTACAGCGAAGGGAAACGATATTTAGTATATGCAGAACTTTTAATGTCACAAGCGATCAACTGATTCAACTCAATCCTGAATTGAGTAGAGGCCTGAGAGCCGGCATGGTGATCAAAATACCGGTAGAAACAGAAGAAATAGTCACCATCACACCTGACCGGAATGAATATGATATCAATGCATTAATGGCTTTCAGGAACAGTTTCCAAAAAGTAGATGTTATCAAAATTGCTCTTTTACTGCCTTTCAACTCATCCGATACAGGAATTTCCGGTTCGCGTGCCGAATTTTATGAAGGATTCTTATTGGCAGTTAAAAATATGCGTGATTTGGGAGTTACTATTGACCCTCTGTTAGTCTATGATATTGGCGATGGTATCCAGCCGATCAGAGAGATTCTTCAAAACGAGCAAATCACCAATACCCACCTGATTATTGGTGGAAACACAAATGAGCAAATTGAATTAATCGCAGATTTCGCCTTGAAAAACGAAATCAAATATGTCATCCCTTTTTCAGCCAGAAGTGACCAGTTGACTTCAAGTAATTCAAGTATTTTTCAGGTAAATACGCCATCCCAATATCTGTTTCCATACGCTACTGCGCTGGGATGTTCCCTGTTTTCAAACTATAATATCGTTTTTGTCAATACAAACGACTCAAATCCAAGGGAAGATAAAACGCCTTTTGTCAGAACGTTCAAAGCAGACCTGTCCCAACGGAATATTTCCTACCGCGATCTTACGTATAACGAAAATACATTCCCTGCGGATATTAATGCTTTTTTATCGCCAACAAAGCCGAATGTGTTTGTGCCTCTTTCAAGTTCATTGGAAACACTCAATAAAATCAGAGGCCCACTCCGGGCCATAGCCGATTCCAGGCCATCGAATCAGATTACGCTCTTCGGTTATCCTGAATGGCAGAGATACACGGAAGATTGTCTGGAAGATTTCTATGCCCTGAACACACATATTTATACTCCTTTCTTTGCAAACAGCCTTTCGCCTGATGTGCAACAATTCAATGCCAACTACAAATACTGGTTTAATAAAAACATGATGCTTGCTTACCCAAGATATGCCATGTTAGGTTATGATATTGGCATGTTTTTTATTTCAGCCATTCATACCTATGGCGCAAATTTTGACAATAACATACGACAAGTCAACTATGAAAGTTTGCAATACGGCTTTAACTTCGAGCGTGTCAACAACTGGGGTGGATTCATCAATACGAATCTGTTTATGATACGTTATCACAAGGAATTTACAATAACGCGTTCGGTAAGATGATAAAACGAGGCATTATATATCTTTTATTTATCATTGCATTCACAGGAACCGGCGTTCAAGCGCAAGATACTTTCCGGCCTGAATTGTCCATAGGCGGATCTACAGGAATAGGTTTCGCCTCCGTCAGTTTCAGACCCAAAATTATAGAGAGTACATGGTTGGGATATCATGGAGGACTGACAGGCCGTTGGATTACGGAAAAAAACTTAGGACTGCAATTAGAGGTTAATTTTTCTCAGAAAGGATGGAAAGAAGACATTCGAATGATGGACGAAGAAGGCACATTATCCATGTCGAATCCTTTCTATGTCCGAAAACTGAACTATATAGACATTCCTCTTTTCACGCATATCTATTTTGGCAATGATAAAGCAAGGTTTTTTGTCAATCTTGGCCCTCAAATCGGTTTTTTTGTTTCCGAATCCACCGATCAAAATCTGAATGGAGAGACAATACCCAACCGCCCAAACGAACAGCATACCATGCCTGTCGAAAAAACGTTTGAATGGGGCATTGGTGGTGGGCCTGGCATGGAATTTCGTTCTAAGATCGGCTATTTCCTGCTGGAAGGACGTTATTTTTATGCACTCAGTGATTTTTACAACACCCGCCGCGAAGATGCTTTTTCCAAAGCCTCTAATCAGGTAATTGCAGTGAAAATTACATATTTGGTTCCGTTGCGGAAATAGAAGATCAATTCCTGATGTGTAATCCTTTTTATTCAGCGTTTTGGAGAGACTGATGTGGCATTCGCCCTGTTTTCAAAATCATCGGAATTTACGGCAAGATGATTCGATAGCTGAAACCGGGATATATATTTATTAACCGCCTCAATTCTTTGATGGCAGCTCCGCAGGATGAACAGGCGATGCTCACATACGTTGTTATTTCATACCGGGCTTGCGGATTTCCCCACACTAATCCAATATTTGCCGTTTCATGCTTGGATTCAGACAAATGGCTTTGTATTGTTTGAACATTGTATTTAATCCGTGCTGTTTCCCGTTGTTCGGAATATGGATCATTGGGAGCATTTGTTTTACAGACATACATTACGGCAGCCGTGCATATCAGTATCAATAATGCGAATAGCGCAGATTCTACAAGGGGTAATATGCCTGTAAAAGGGATCCAAAAAGAAAGAATGCCGGCATTGATCCAGAGTAAAAGGACAATCACGCAGCAAAAGAGGCACCATTTACGAATCAAAAACGCCTGTGTAAACAGCGACCACACGGTAAATGGGAGTGAGATAAGCATAAGCCACCACAATGGCTGTATCCAATGAGCGCTTAAAGGAGCAACGGCAAGCCAAAGTATCACTGCGCAAAAGTACGCCATCCCGAATTCAGCCCATGAAATCAGTCCGAACAGTTTGGAGTAGCGCGATTTCGTTACCTGATGGCAGTCGATATGTGCGCCTGCAATGCAAAATTTACTGACTAAGGCATTGGATTGATTTTTTTCCTGCCTGATCAGGGTATAACTGAGATAGCATCCGGCCATATTCACGAAAAGCAAAAGCAACTTGGTTAAAAGAGACAATACGTCGTCATGGAGCCAGGAAAAAAATGCCAACGTCGTGAATAAAACGATAAATCCACATGCAAAAGCATATTTTAACAGGCTTTCCCGGATTTCCCTTTTGCGCATTTTTTTATAACCAGGCTCTTCTGCATCGGTTATATCTTTGATGGCTAACACAATCCCCGACCATTTTTCTTCAAAACTGTCGCGGTCTTCGATGATCTCTTTTCCAGGAGCATTACGGAAATGAACCTTTGTATCGGTTACCTTTGTGATCCATATATATTCTTCTTTTGTCTTCTTTTGTCTTTTTAAATAAGAAATTACCGGAACATCCAGTATACGCAGTTTTTCTAACGTAAGTTTCAATACGATATGTTTGACTTTCCAGCTATCCAAGGCATCCGAAATGGATTGCATGGATGGATATTCGGGGTGGGTTTTGAGCATTTGCTCAATTGTACGATACGTAATTGGAATATCGTATGCTTTAAGCGCTTTATAAAGCAACTTGGTTATATTATTATTCATAAATATATTTTATTTCAATTTGGCAATGACAATTACTGGATTGTCTTCTTCATCTAAATTTTTCAGCAGTTCTTTCAATCTCTGATGGGCTTGCGGATTCTTGATTTCATGAGCGGCAAAGTATTCTTCGGTCAGAATTTCTTTCATTTCGTATGCCTGCCAAAAGCCAACAAGCTCATTTTCTTCAGTATAATACCTTGGCCAGAAAGACAGGCCGCCATCCAAATCATTGATTAATCCCAACATTCTGGAATATGGATCGGTATCTAAAAGTTGTGTCGTCTGATTTGAAATATCATATACTCCGAGAGGTGTACTTAATTCCATATCTGCGGTTCCTCCAAAAGGCACTGAAGTAGTTCTGACAATTCCTTTTGGTAAAGGAAAACTTGCGGATCGCGTACAAGAAATACTGAAAAAAATATAATTAGAAGTACCAACCATAGGACGACTAGATGTAGGAATGGTAATTACATCTTTTAGCAAGGAAGAAGAATTATGCCCAAGAAATTCTTCTTTCAACTGTTTGGGATAAGCATGTTTTTTTCCCACATTAAAAACAAATTGAGGAATTAGTACGTTTTGTTCATTGAGGCAATACAACGTATCATTGGTTAGTTCTTTGACATAGATATGTTTTAATATTTTAAATGGCATTATGGATCTGTCCAACCCATCATAAAAAATAATGCGTCGATTAAATTTTATGTGGTTTTCAAAAGACTTAATCACCTGGCTCGAATCATTAAACAAAATGTAATTAAACATCTCATTGCCTGTGTAATTAGGGACATGACCGATAAACAAATTATCGGTTAACGCATAAACTTCACCAATAAAATCACCACTCATATTTTGGGGTTTGTAAATTGATTTGCGAAAAACTCCGTCCCATGAATATTCCAGTACGTTCGGAAATGTTGTAATATACAGAGATTGTTTATCTTCATCAATGGATAGCCCCGTTATCGTTGTATATTCGCCCGGCCCTTGTCCAACACTTCCAATGTTGCAAATAAATTGTCCTTTGCGATCAAATGCGTAGCAGTAACTACTACCTAAACTGATAGATCCTGCTAAAAATATGTGTGTAGGCGTAACAATTAGATGTCTAATCCCTCCAATAACACAATTTTCATTGGTTTCTAATGGAACATATTCCAATTCAAATATAAACTCGCTGGCGAGAATCTCCTGATATTTTCCTAGATGTTGCTCAACATCAATCACTGTGATACCATTTGTTTCATTCATTCCGATTTGCCGACAACCAGAAAATAACATGCAGATTAACAACAAGATTGGTTTTTTAGAAAAACATATAATCATCATTCTTGGTTTTTTCAAACATTTAAACCTCTCACTGTCGTATTTCGCACTTTGATTTAATCTGATTCGCACAAATCCAACAATGAGAGGTTATAATTTATGTTTGGTTCATTCTGAAACAATTTACATGTAAACGTTCGTTACAATTCTATACGCAACTACAATGACATTCAGCTTCCCCCCAGCTGCCCATATTTAACTCTTCAGCACAACTTTGGGCATTACCATTCCCGCAATAACCACAATATGTTTGTGAATTCCAAGTACAAAAACAACAACAATAAGGATATCCGCCCATAATGTCTTGCATTGCTTTTTTATTCAAAAAATCACTTGGATCAATATTTGCGTTATTCAAATTAATTTCACTAAGTACTTTCATATTGATTTTGTTTTATTTTTTTTACAACATAGTTAATTATTTCTTTCCGCTAAGAACCGACAACATTCTGTTATCTGTTCCTTCAGGCCTCTATCTTTCAGCACGCGGATAACACCAACATTTTAATCGGTGAGAATGCTGAAAGTAATCCGCAGTAACGAATCGTGCCGTTTGCCGACAGAACGCGCATCTCTTTATTCCGGAAAACCGGCTGTTGTATAGCCGATACAACTCTTTTTTCCCACTCCGACCATCCTGCGGTTTCCTTCCGGAGTGGGCAAGCCAACGGCTCTTGTAAAGTACAAAAGCCTGTTCCAAATACGATGTTTCTTATGCAGAAACAACCAAACAAAAATAATATATTTTGTTGAAAAATACAAGAGAATGCATAAAAAAATTGCAAAAATCAGGAAAAATACGACAAATCTTGTTATATCATGGTACAAACCAAATTCATTTCCGATCCCTGAGTGTATCAGAAACTGTTGAATGATGTGTTGTACTATTACGAATTTCATGTTTACTAAATCATATAAATTGACGCCAATTTAATAAAATATTTTATAAATCATTAAAATATAATCTGTTTAATTGTTCTCTTTTCGGCGGCAAATTAGATGTAATATGTTAATTGAACAAATATAAACAGTGTAACTTTTACACGATTTAATGTAACTTTTACATCATATCGTTATTTGGCTTATTATCAATAGTTTGTCTGATGTAATTGGAATGATAAATAAAAAAATCAAAATTCAGTGCAATCGAAATTTTTTCTAAAAGTTCGGGATAAATATATTCTTTCTGAAGATGTTTGTGCAAATTGCCCGGATCACAATTTACTTTTCGGGCAAGCCATGCAATCTTTGAGCCTTGTTCATCCAATTTTTGGCGAACAGCAAGTCCTATGTCTACTTTTGTTACCGGTTTATTCTTCATAAACAAAGCGTGAAATTGTCAGTTAATTACTTATTTTGAAAATCCGGCATCTGGTAAAAGCCTTGCAAGTAATAAGCACGAAACAATTCACGCTTCGAGAGCGTGAACTTTCGCTAACTTATTCTCACTTGCTTTTTGAAATTTACCAGATTTCGATTTTCAAGAGAATAAGAGCTAAAGCTTTATATTAATTTGAATACATCATTTTATCTTTTTAGTTTTACATAATTATTTATTTCTCGAAATTTATTTCGTAATTATATACCTTTCCCATGGCAATTCTTAAATTTCTTTCCGCTGCCGCAGGGGCATGGGTCGTTTCGTCCGGCGCGTTTTTCGACGCGGATAGGTTCGGTACGGCGGGGCTGGTCTCCTCCGACAGGCGGTTTGGGTAATAACGGATCGTTTCCTGCTCCTGCTTCGCTTTTTTCTGTGCGGTAGCGGCTCATATCCTGTCTTCGTTCGGGCGCTGCATGGCGCAACTGTATCCTCGACTGGTTCGGCTCGTCGCGCGTTGGAATTTGTCCACGCATCAGGATCGAAACCGTTTTACGGTTCATTTCCTCTACCATGACCTTGAACAAATTGAACGACTCCAGTTTATAAATCAACAACGGATCTTTATTTTCATAACTTGCCGTCTGTACCGAATGACGCAACTCGTCCATCTCACGCAGATGCTCTTTCCATGCTTCGTCAATCGTATGAAGTGTGATTGACTTCTGGAACGAATTGGCAATGGCTTTCGATTGGGTCTCGTAGGTTTCTTTCAGGTTACATGAGATATTGTACATTCGTCGGCCATCGGTAACGGGAATCAAAATGTTTTCATACATCGCTCCCTGATTTTCATATACCTGCTTGATGACAGGATGGGCAACCTGCGCAAGCCGTTCCATCCGGCGTTTGAACTGTTTCAATACATCTTCAAATAATGTTTCAGTCAGTTTACCGGCTTTATGGTCGTGAAATTGTTCTTCATTCAGCGGATTTTCGATGGCTAAGGTACGGAAAAGTTCAAGTCCGAAATCTTTGTAATTGCCCGAATCTGCGTGTTGTTCGACCAAAGCGGTTGTCGAATCATAAAGCGTATTTAACACATCAAGGCTGATGCGTTCGCCAATCAACGCATTTCTGCGCCGTGTATAAATGACCGTACGTTGCGAGTTCATCACATCATCATATTCGAGCAAGCGTTTACGGATGCCGAAGTTGTTTTCTTCCACTTTCTTTTGCGCCCGCTCAACTGATTTGCTTAACATATCGTGTTCCAGCACTTCGCCATCCTTGAATCCGAGTCTGTCCATCAAACCGGCAATCCGTTCGGTTGCAAACAGTCGCATCAGGTCGTCTTCGAGCGAAACAAAGAATACGGACGAGCCCGGGTCGCCCTGTCGTCCGGCACGTCCGCGCAACTGACGGTCGACACGCCGACTTTCGTGGCGTTCGGTGCCGATAATGGCCAATCCTCCAGCCTCTTTGACAGCGGGCGATAACTTAATGTCGGTGCCACGACCGGCCATATTCGTTGCTATGGTCACCATTCCTGTTTGTCCGGCTTGCGCCACAATGTCTGCCTCTCTTTGGTGTAACTTGGCATTCAAGACATTATGCTTAATCCTGCGCATGTTTAACATACGGCTGAGCAATTCGGATATTTCGACCGACGTCGTACCCACTAGCACCGGGCGTCCCGCGGCAATCAACGCACTGATTTCTTCGATAACCGCATTGTATTTTTCCCGTTTGGTCTTATAGATACGGTCGTTCATATCGTTACGGGCAATCGGACGGTTCGTCGGAATGACGACTACATCTAATTTATAGATATTCCATAACTCGCCTGCTTCGGTTTCGGCCGTACCGGTCATACCGGCCAATTTGTGATACATACGGAAATAATTCTGCAAGGTGATGGTCGCAAAAGTCTGTGTGGCGGCTTCTACCTTGACACGCTCTTTGGCTTCGATGGCCTGATGCAATCCGTCGGAATAACGACGGCCTTCCATGATACGGCCGGTCTGCTCGTCTACAATTTTCACCTGTCCTTCAATCACCACATATTCATCGTCTTTTTCAAACAGTGTGTAGGCTTTTAACAACTGGTTAATCGTATGGACTCGTTCGCTTTTGATGGAATAATTGGTCAATAGTTCGTCTTTTTTGGCTTGTTTATCTGTATCTGAGCCTGCCATATTTTCTACTTGCGACATTTCGGAGGCGATATCGGGAAGTACGAAGAATTGAGGGTCGTCAGACTTACCTGTCAACAAATCAATTCCTTTATCGGTCAGTTCGATGCTGTTGTTTTTTTCATCGATCACAAAGAACAGTTCATCGGTCACAAGATGCATGTTCCGGTTGTTGTTCTCCATGTAAAATACTTCTGTTTTCAGCATGCTTGCTTTCACTCCCTGTTCGCTTAAAAACTTTATCAGCGCCTTATTTTTGGGTAACCCTTTGAATGTACGATACAACAGGAAAGAACCTTCTTCCCTGACCTTATCGTCGTCGCTGTTCATTTTGCTTTTGGCTTCGACAAGCAGCCGCGTACAAAGATTTTTTTGCGCATTCACTACTACTTCCACATTCGAGCGGAACTGGTCGAAGAGTTGGTCTTCTCCTTTCGGGATAGGCCCCGAAATAATCAACGGCGTACGCGCGTCGTCAATCAAAACGGAGTCGACCTCGTCGACAATGGCGTAATTATGTTTGCGCTGTACAAGGTCATTCGGGCTGATAGCCATATTGTCACGCAGGTAGTCGAAACCAAATTCGTTGTTTGTTCCGAATGTGATGTCGGCATTATAGGCTTTGCGGCGATTGTCGGAGTTGGGTTGGTGTTTGTCGATACAGTCGACCGACAGTACATGAAACATATACAAAGGCCCCATCCACTCGGAGTCGCGCTTGGAAAGGTAGTCGTTCACCGTTACGATATGCACTCCATAACCTGACAGCGCATTCAGGAAAACCGGCAAGGTCGCAACCAATGTTTTACCCTCGCCTGTAGCCATCTCGGCAATTTTACCCTTATGCAGCACCACTCCGCCGAATAACTGTACATCGTAGTGTACCATATCCCATGTGATTTCGTTACCGCCTGCCACCCAGTGATTCTGGTAGATAGCATTGTCGCCTTCTATGCGTACGAAATCGTGTGTCGTAGCCAGATTACGGTCAAATTCACTCGCCGTAACCACGACTGTTTCATTTTCGGTAAAACGACGGGCTGTTTCTTTCATAATTGAAAATGCTTCCGGCAAAACTTCATCGAGTGCGATTTCGATTTTTTCCATGATTTTTTTTTCAATCCCATCTACTTCCGCCCAGATTGCTTCGCGCTCTTCCAATTCTTTTTCTTCGCTTCCGGCACGCAGTTCGGCGATGCGCTCTTTTTCCTGAGAAATATAGTCTGATATATGTTTTTTTATTTCGTTTGTTTTGGTGCGCAAATCATCATTCGATAACGCCTCAATCGAAGGATATACGTCCTTTATTCTGTTTACATAAGGCGTAATCTCTTTCAAGTCGCGTTGCGATTTATTACCAAACAACTTGGTCACTATGTCACTAAATCCCATAATATTGCTTTTAAATTATGAATTATGATTAATTGATTAATTGAAAAACTATTGACTATAAAACTACCAACTATAAACCTCATACAAAGGTGTCTCTTTACAGGCATTAGGCGGCCTGATACGCAAAATATGCGTTACCGTAGGCGCCACTTCCGTTGCTTTGACTTCACGGTAGATACGTTGTGGTTTGATGCCTGCTCCCATAAAGATAAGCGGGGTTTGCACGGCATTATTTCGCACATATTGCACTTTTTCGCCGGGCGTTTCGGTATTGACTCTCCAACCCGGCCGCAGGCTGATAATCAAATCGCCACGCCCTGCATAATGCGTTCCTTTGTGAAAATCGGCCATATCATTGTTCCATAAGCCTGTACGAAGCATCATATCGGTCGTCACACGCGACACACCGCTAAATTCCGATAAAAACTCGGCAGCCTTATTTTGAAAAGCAGCCAAATCTAAGTTCTCATCTGCAATGGCTTTGCGGTTGAGGTATATCTGATTATTGTAGTAGCCCAGAACCCAGTTTTTTTGCCCGTACAAAGCCATTAGATACAGATTCAGCAAAGCCGTACAACGTTGCGGATAAAACTCTTCGCCAGCCAATTGCATGCCTGAAGGATATTCTTCTTCACTTTCAAAATATCCTGTTCCCGACAGCACAATCAACGTATTCCGCAGACCTGCTTTTTCATCGATCATACCTAATAACTCTCCGATATCCTTGTCTAATTGGATATACATATCCTGAATTTCTAACGAATATTCTTTTGCCTTGTTATTAAAGTAATTACCTGCATAAAAAGTGACAGCCAGCATATCCGGCGACGGACGGGTTCCGAGGGCAGCATATTCAAAAAACTGCGCAACAAGACGGTTCACCTCCTTATTTCCAAAGGGCGATGTTTTTATTCGTGGATAGCAATCGACCGTTCTTGCTCTGAACGTATGGTTGAAACTCACTCTATCCTGTACATAAGGGAGCGCCTGATATTGCTCAAGCGGAAGAGACGGTTGCCACGTCATCGCATCCATTCTGACCGGTAACGACTCATTGCCGTTATTATACCTGTCTACATACCAGGGGATGCCTTTATAATAGGTCGTTGTCGCCCATTTTCCATTTTCGTTGTCGATCCAGAATGCAGCATTCGCCGCATGTCCGGCCGAAATAATCGCGCTCACGGCATCCGGCGCTATCGCATATACTTCGCTTTCTCCTTTGGAAGCGATTTTCAGTTCATCGCCAATCGTTGAAGCCAATAAATTCTTGGGCGAATAATTATCGCGTGTAAAATTACCCAAATATTCACGGTCATAAAGCACAGAAAATTCTTTGAGCAGGTTAAAGTCATAAACCGGATTTCTCATAATGCCATGGTCGCAGGGATTAGCGCCGGTAAACAATGTGGCAAAAGCGTTCGCCTGATTGACGTTCGAAAATTCAAACTGAATATTATGGTAAACAGCCCCTTCATTCATCAACCGTTTAAATCCCTGTTCGCCAAATGTATGATAAAAATAGTCGATGTAATCGCCGCGCAACTGGTCGACCGTAATATAAACCACTAACTTGGGCGCCTGCGTTTGCGCCTGAAGGTTTGTAACTGCCAAAATAGCAATAAGCGACGATATAAATTTTCTCATCTGGTACTTATTAATCTGTTCCTGATCAAACAATATCCCGAACGAAGCAATAAGGTTGCAATCAACGGAATAAAGGCCATGTTCAGATGTTGAGGGATAAAAATCCAGCCAATCAACATCAGCAAAAGCGCTACAAAGTTAATCAAATGATAGGAATATGCGACCTTATTCAGTTTTTTTACGGCAAATAGCACGACTGCTGCCAGATGAAACGGATGTAACCACACGATCGAAATGTTCGGCCAGATACTCGGATGCTCCGACAAGAAACAGAGAAAGAACAAAATACATCCTGCAAGACCTGCCATAAAGAACAGTACACAATCCACCCATCGAAAATATTTTCTCTTTCGCCATTCAGTCCAGGTTATCCACACAATAACAGTAAGCAACAGCAAACTGCATACCAACGGCGTAAAAAATGTTTTTCCTGCTTCTTCATCCTCCATTTTTTCAATCAGGAGGTATTCGGCTGATACCAACGGACGTTTTGTTCCGTCGGAATCGACAATTTGGGCGGTCGCAAACGCCTTTTGTAAATATTCGGGTATAAAAAACGACTCGTGCAGCGTAATCACCCGATCCGTCGGATTTCCCAGCGCCAAATCACAGCCAAACGTAAGCCAGGGATGATCGCGTGTGCAGTAATTAATGATATCCCTGAACGTTTCTTTTACCGGATTTTCTGCATAGACGATCTGACCGTCCACAATTTGCTCAATCAGTATGGCCGGGCGTGTGGCGCAATTATCAAAAAAGAAATTATACCGGTAGTTTCGATTTTCCGGTTGAATATTGATAATCAACGCCTTCCATAAATCCTGCTTTTCTTGTGTCGTCAGATTAAGTACCTGTTCGTAAATGCTGCTGTTCTGCCATTGATGTTCGCTTGCAAAGCGTTCAAAAGGACGACCTTCCACCCAATAATCCGTTTCTCCTTTGGCAAACCGGTACATAAAATTAGGGATAGACGGATCGAACATGCCATAGTTGAACACATAGTCGATTTTTTGATTTGCTGCAACTGAATCACACACCCGGATAGACGTATGTCCGTACAGCGTATATACTGCATGATCCGTTGGCATTGTAGTCAGCAAACTGATTTTAGCATGTTCGCTCAGATAAGTTTGTGCACTTGCTGTGAAGCACAATACAAAAAAGGCACAGAAAAGACTGTTTTTTCTCACAAAATTTCTATCAATCAAATTATTTTCTTTGCGACGGCTAAATTAATACCTTTTTTTAAAACCACCAAATGCTGAAGGAACATACATAAAATTAGAAAAAATAATTGACTATTCATTTTTTTTCATATTTTTGCAACATTAAAAATCTAATGAATAATATAATAAGAAAACAGCAACGATGAAAAAGACAATTTATTTTACACTACTTATGTGTGTTGTACCCACATTATTTGGGCAAAACTTCAGTGAAGGGGCTTTTGCAAAGCGACGTGAGTTGTTTGCCAGGGAAATCCGCACAGGAGTTGCCATCATTCCTTCCACTATGCGAAACGGAAATCTGAATAAAAACTTCTACTACCTTACCGGAATTGATATGCCGGGATATGTCTATGCGTTTGATATGCAGGATCGGGGAGAAAACGGAAAATTATTTACGCCGGATCAGGTCAAGGAATTGGAATCTTTTATCGAACAAACGAAAACGGACAATAAACGATTGCTTTTATCGGCTTTTTCGTCCGATTTCAACCAAAAGTATTTTTATCAGGCGCCTTTTGTAAATGCCGATTCGATTTTGGTCTACAAACGTGCGATTAAAGATGAGGAAGAAATTGCAGTGATTCGGGAGGCTTGCCGGATTACGTCGGAAGGAATTAAATACATGTATAAAAACATGAAACCGGGAATGTCGGAGCAGGATTTATTTCATTTGATGGAAGAGCGTTTCACGCAGGAAGGAGGCAATGGGATTGCATTCCAGCAAGTTTCTTCGGGAAACTTAGGAACCACCCCGCATGCTGATGTTACCGACAAAGTTCCCGGCGAGGACGAGATGATCGTCGTTGATATTGGGGCGTTGAAGGACAAATACACAGCCGACATTACAGTAGCGTTCACCATATCAGGCAAATTCACCAAAGAACAACAAACCATTTACGATATAGTATATAAATCTTTGGAAACGGGTGTAAAAGGCATGGTGAAAGGAAATTTCCATGCGCAGGTAGAGCGAAGCGCACAGGATGTCATCATCGACGAGTTATACAAATTAGGTTTAGTCACCGATAAAGAGAGTCCCATGCAGCGGGCATTTTGGATTCAACACGGGTTCGGACACCATATCGGCTTAGACACCCACGACGTATGGTATGATTATTTACGCATGATCCCGGACGACCGGAGGGTCTATATTCCCGGAATGATACTGACTTTCGAGCCGGCAATTTATTTTCCGCAGGGCGGATTGGATACCATCCCCCAAAGGTTAACCAGATTGGCAACGGAAGAAGAATTTTTAGATTGGGCTAAACAAATTCGCGCCGTTTACCGGCAATACGAAGGATTTGCCGTACGGTTGGAAGAGGATATCCTGATCAAAGACGACGGAACAAATGAAAACCTGACAAAAATGTCGTTGAAATGAAAAGGTTCAAGGTTTCAGATTCAAAGTTTAAACCTTGAACTATGAACCTGAAACTAACTACAACTCAATACAATACACTAATAACGTTTTCAGATCTCCCTCATTGTCGAACCGTATGCGGTGTTCTTTCACAAATGCTTCTATTTTGGTCCGATGTGCAGGGAATTGTTTGGTAAAGGTTTTCACATTCTTGATTTGCGTATATTTGCCGTTTGACCCAACGATATAGTAATAATATTTTAAGGAGACAAGTACGTCACCCATAACGGACAATTCGTATTGCCGGTCCCCACTGCTGATACTACTGTAGGATGAAATGGCCGATGTAGACGACGATGTACCAAAAGCGCCTCTTTGGGCATAATTTACAGCAGAACCCTTGCGTCTCACCCGCAGTTGAGCCTTATCGGTCGACAGCAATTCTTCGGAAAATTCCCGGTTATTGAACGGGTAGAATTTCCGGTTGTTTATACTTATCATTGTTACATTTCTTACATCGGCAAGCGCCATTACCCCATCACTTTGTATAAACTGCATTTCACCCACGAGCATGTTGTAGTTTAAGACACCACCAGCTTTCGAAGCATTCCGAAAAAAAACCTCTCCGTTGGTAAACTCAGGAAATAGATATTGCAGATGGGTCGAAACCTTTTCATTTAAGTCATCACCCGCTCCCAACTCAATGATTTGCCTTTCTTGTGCAAATACCCAACCTGGAAACAATAATAATAAGACTATATACTTTTTCATATTTTTAATATTTTATACTAATTCTTAAAACAGATTAAAACAATTTTATTCAAAACTTCATCAATCAATAGATTTAATACATTGATAGACATTTCCTTCATAAACAATGGTAAATACAGCTCGCGGTTGTATTGCATTAGCAAACTGAACCGATTTAACAACATGACTTTGAGAGGGTTCGAGTGTTTCTTCAATTAATTCATTTTTATGAATATCATTACGTTGATCCAGCAATCTGAAACGTTGGATAAAAACGGACTGAGAACTATGGTTTGTCAGCGTTGCATTAATCACACCCGAAGATCCTGCCCCAACGGTAAATGATTCTTTTTCAACTGAAACAGTCACAAGATCGGGAACAATGACAACTTCTACCCTGTAGTCTGCTATCAGATCTCCAATTTGTGGAGTAGCCTGTATAGTTGCACGTCCCTTTGAAACACCGGTAATCACACCATTCGCATCCACTGTCGCTATCGAAGGATTGGATGAGGTATAATTGACATTTTTGTTTTCCGCATTATCCGGCACAAAAATCAGTTGAGTCGTTCTTGTTTGCTCTACTTCCAGGGTATCCCATTTAAGAGGATCTTCGGTATCGAAATAAATGCTTGACAAAACAATCGGATTGACTGTGACCCAGCATGATGCTTCGATATTCGAGCCTTTAACTTTAGCCGTAATGATCGCATATCCTGTTTTCAGTGCGGTAACTTCACCGTTAATTACTTTGACTGTCAGACTATCACTCGAATACCATTCAATTTCTCTGGGTTTGGCATCTGTCGGCAAAAATGAAGCAGTCAATATGGCAGTCGAACCATCCACCATCTCTAATGATTCTTTATCCAATAAGATTTGCTCGATTTCGATCGGAAATACGGTAATTGTCATTTCATCGGACAATTCGATGGTACTTTTTTTTCGAGGCACCACAGAGGTCATCGTAATATTCACTACTCCTTCATCAATTGCAGTGAATAGACCGGTTGAGTTGATGGTCGCAATGGAAGTATTGGATGATTTCCATGTATAATTTTCAGGCGCTTCCGCTTCTAAAGGAGAAAATGATGCCTCAAACTGATACTCTCCTCCAACGGCGATTTCACTGATTTTATTTTGAATCGCAATGGCGTCAACATCCGGTTTTTTAGCAGGCTCGGAACTTTCAGATGCACACGAGCTGATTATGAATAAAAAAACCACGTAAAAGAACACATATTTTTTCATAAATTTTTATATTCAAATTTTATAAATTAAATTATCTTTTCACGTTGATTTCTGTGATTTTTTGGTAAAACCATGCACAAAAAACGTACAAATATAATTAAAATATTTATTTACACTATCATTTGTTTATAATTTCATGCTCAATTGTATTCTTTTTCGTTCAAAATCGACATTCAGGACTTTTACCTGAACGTGTTGGTGAATAGTTACAATTGCTGTCGGGTCGGAAATAAACCGGTCGGCCATCTCCGAAATATGGACAAGGCCTTTTTCCTTGATTCCGATGTCTACAAAACATCCGAAATTTGTAATATTGCTGACAATTCCGGGTAGAATCCGGCCTTCATTCAGGTCAGTGATCGTTCGAACATTCGGATCAAATTCAAATATCTTAATGCCCTGACGCGGATCACGCCCCGGCTTATCCAACTCCTCCATGATATCCAGTAAGGTAGGCATTCCGGTTGTATCATTTACATAGTTTTCGAGCCGGATCCCCTTCTTTAAATCCTTATTCCCGATTAATTCAGCCATATCGCAATCCAAATCTTTGGCCATTGTTTCCACAATCGCATAACTTTCGGGATGAACCGCCGAATTATCCAACGGGTTTTCCGCATCCGGTATCCGAAGAAATCCAGCTGCCTGTTCGAAGGCTTTTTCCCCCAGACGCGGTACCTTCAACAACTCTTTGCGACTTTTGAAAGGGCCGTTCGCTGTACGATAGTCCACAATATTTTGCGCCAAAGCAGGCCCTAATCCCGAAACGTACATCAACAGGTGCTTGCCTGCCGTATTCAGGTTTACGCCTACCCGGTTTACGCAACTTTCGACGGTCCGGTCGAGTGACGTTTTCAATTCGGTCTGGTTTACGTCGTGCTGATATTGACCGACTCCGATTGATTTGGGGTCGATTTTAACCAATTCGGCCAACGGATCCATCAACAGCCGACCAATGCTGACCGCCCCGCGAACAGTCACGTCATAAGCCGGGAACTCTTCGCGTGCAATCTTTGAGGCGGAATAGACCGAAGCGCCGTCTTCACTGACCACAAATACCTGTACTTTGCGGTCATAACGCAGGTTCGTGATAAACTGTTCCGTTTCGCGGCTCGCCGTACCGTTGCCAATCGCAATGGCGTCAATGGAGTAAGCGCTGACAAGCGATACGACTTTACTCCCAGCTCTCATTCTATCGCTCTGAGGCGGATGAGGATAGATTGTTTCGTTATGCAGCAACATTCCCTGTGCATCGAGGCAAACCAATTTACATCCCGTACGAAAACCCGGATCAACTCCAAGGACACGCTTCTGACCGAGAGGAGGAGCAAGCAACAACTGCCTGAGATTGTCGGAAAAAACCTTAATGGCCTGATTGTCGGCTTTTTCTTTGGAGATCGCAGCAAATTCTGTTTCGATGGAGGGTTTCAACAGACGTTTGAAGCTGTCTTTTACTGCTATTTCGACCTGTTCGGACGATTCGGAACGCCCTTTGACAAATTTGCGGTTCAAAACCTCAAGGCATCGTTCCGCATCGGGCGAAATAGCGACACGCAAAAACCCTTCTGCTTCACCGCGGCGCATGGCTAACAAACGGTGAGAAGAACATCGTGACAACGGCTCTTCAAAATCAAAATAATCACGGTATTTGGCGCCTTCCTCTTCTTTTCCTTTGATGACTTTGGCTGAAATAACTGCTTCGCGCCTGAAAATGTTTCGTATCGCATTACGCGCCGATTCGTTTTCATTCACCCACTCGGCTATAATATCACGGGCGCCCTGCAAGGCTCCATCTGCATCAGGCACATCGTCGTTTACAAACCGTTCGGCTTTGCCATACACATCCTGTTCGTTTTGAACCATCAGTATCTTTGCCAACGGCTCCAATCCTTTCTTGCGTGCAATCTCCGCTCTTGTTTGCCTTTTGGGCTTGAAAGGCAGGTAAATATCTTCCAATTCCACACTGTCCCAACACTCCTCAATCCGTTTTTTCAGTTCAGGCGTCATCTTTTCCTGCTCTTCAATCGAATGGAGGATGGTTTCTTTCCGCTTCGTCAACTCACAAAGCTTTTCATATAACTGCTTGATTCCACCGATGGCGATTTCATCAAGTCCTCCCGTCATTTCCTTCCGGTAACGACTGATAAACGGAATGGTAGCTCCTTCGTCGAGCAACTCAATTGTTTTGCCAATTTGTCGCTCAGGAATTGAAAACGACTTGGCGATTAGCTGGGGATAAACAGGTTGTAACATGATTTAAAAATTTATGCAAAAATAATCATTCAAATTGTTAATAAAAGTGATCAGGCAGGCTTTCAATAGTTAAATAATGTTAAATCAAAAAAACTACTACATTTTATA
>Ga0099364_10004642_pt1 | contig 20762 bp, 20 predicted proteins | sample TergutTh196P3_FD_73070 | JGI IMG/M metagenome (GOLD analysis project Ga0099364, IMG submission 73070) | Microcerotermes parvus P3 segment gut microbial communities from Pointe-Noire, Republic of the Congo - Th196 P3 | ecosystem: Host-associated > Arthropoda: Insects > Digestive system > Gut ... | reverse complement strand
TACGTCCATGATAATGATAACCCATGACTTTGGTATAGTCGCCGAAATCTGTGACCGGGTCGCAATAATGTATGCCGGAGAGATTCTTGAGCGCGGTACTCTCGAAGACATCTTCGAGGACGCCCGTCACCCTTACACCATCGGTCTGTTCGGTGCAATTCCAAATCTGGAGCGGGAAACTGAATTCCTGTATCAAATTGAGGGATTAATGCCGGATCCTACGAATCTCCCGCCCGGCTGCCCGTTTTCTCCGCGCTGTGCCTACGCCGAGGATCTTTGCCGCGAACTCAAGCCGGTTATGCAGGATATTCCCGGAGAAAACCACGCTGTCAAGTGCCATATTTATTCGGGTTCACTTACCACAAAAGAAATCGGAAGGGAGGTTCATCACAATGAGTGAACACTATTTGGAATTGAAAGATATTAAGAAGTACTTTCACACGCCAAGTGGTCCTCTCCACGCTGTCGATGGTGTTGGTTTTGTGCTCGAAAAAGGACGGACTATCGGCGTCGTCGGCGAATCCGGCTGCGGAAAGAGTACGCTGGGGCGAGTAGTTGCAAGGCTTTTGGATACTACGGGTGGTGAAATCCTTTTTGAAGGAGAGGATATCCTCAGTCTCAGAGGAAGGAAACTGAAGCTTTTACACCGCAGGATCCAGATGATTTTCCAGGATCCTTTCTCCTCCCTCAACCCGAGAAGGACAGTTTTTAACACAGTATCCGAGCCTATGCACACGCAGCGGATGTTTAGCAGCAGAAAAGAAATCGAACAAAAGGTCCTTGAAATCATGGAGCATGTGGGCCTTGCCGCGCGGTATGTAAACTCATATCCGCACGAACTCGACGGCGGCAGACGTCAGCGCGTCGGAATCGCGCGGGTTCTTGCTTTGGATCCTGAGTTGATCGTGTGCGACGAGCCTGTTTCTGCTTTGGACGTCAGTATTCAGGCGCAGATTTTAAACCTGCTCAAACGCCTACAGCAGCAATTCGGTTATACATACATTTTCATCACGCACGATTTAAGCGTGGTCAGGCATTTTTGCCAGGATGTTCTTGTTATGTATCTGGGGCAAATGGTTGAGAAAGCGCCGGTGAGAGAGTTGTTTTCGAATCCGTTGCATCCTTACACACAGGCGCTGCTTTCTGCTATTCCTCTGCCAAGTATCAAAAAGACGCGGGAGCGTATTATTCTGAAGGGTGAGATTACTTCTCCGATCAATCCCAAGGATGAGTGTCGTTTTGCGGATAGGTGCGCTCATGTTTCCGATGTTTGCCGTGAAAAGAATCCGCCGTTGGTGGATCTTGGCGGAGGGCATTTTGTCCGTTGCTTTACCACGGAGTAATACCTTACGGACTAAAGTAGAAGGTAAATGCGGAATTCGGAATTCGGAATAGGGACGGAGATACGTAGCCCTAGTCTACTGACAACTGAAAACTGACAACTGCGGCTTGTCCGCGTTAGAAGGGGATGGTTTTATATGGCGGAGAGTAAAGGATATATCGTAAACTCTGACGAAAAAGGCAGCATTAATATTTCTGAAGACGTTGTCGCTGTCATCGCCGCTGTCGCCGCAGCGGAGGTGGAGGGCGTTCACGGGCCATTTGTTTCGCATAGCAAAGACATAACGAATAAGCTCGGAAGAAAAGGGTTATCAAAAGGCGTCAAGCTGTCAATAAACGACGACGACATTATGATAGAAATCAATATCATTGCAGAGGTTGGTTTTTCTGTCAGCGAGGTCGGCGCTGCCGTTCAAAAGGCTGTGATGTCCGCTGTAGCAGATGCTGCGGGTGTTAATGTCAGTGCGGTGAATGTGAATATTTGCGGCATTGCCATTGATAAGAAACCGTGACCAGGACTGCGGCAAGAGAAATAGCGGTAAGGCTGTGTTTTTGCATGTCAGAAAACCCTTCGTATCCGGACGATCTTCTGACCCGTGTTTTTGAGGAGGAATACTATTCGACGCTGAAATCCGAGGATAAGCTGTATAGCCAAAGCCCTAACGCCAAGCAGTTTGAGTATATTAAAAACCTGGTCCTGGGTGTATATGAGCATTCAGCGGAGATTGACGGTTATATTGACAAATACGCCGTCGGTTGGAGGTTCGGCAGGATTTCGAGAACTGCGTTAGCTATAATGAAAACTGCTATGTACGAAGTTTTGTATATGCAGGACGTGCCGGACAGAGCTGCAATAAATGAGGCTGTCGAGCTGGCTAAGCGTTATGAATCGCCTGAGACAGTCTCTTTCATAAATGGCGTTTTGGGCTCCTTTGCCCGTGCGGAGATTATGACGGACGATGAGCGATTAACGATTAACGATTAACGATTAACGATGACAGCGATTCAAGCGGGAGTGTCTTATGCCGGATAAGGTTTTTTCTGTTAGTGAGCTAAACGGATATATTAAGGATTTGCTTGATTACGACGATGCTCTCGCCAGTGTTTATGTCCGTGGGGAACTGTCAAATTATAAAGTATATCCTTCCGGACACCATTATTTCACCATGAAAGACGCTGATGGCGCACTGCGTTGTGTTATGTTTAAAGGCAGTGCGCTAAAAACGCGCTTTAGGCCGGAAAATGGTATGAGTGTAGTCGCGTTTGGCAGGGTTGCGGTTTATCCGAGAGACGGCGCCTACCAGTTATATGTAAGTGACCTTGCTCCGGATGGAGTTGGCGACTTGTATGTTGCGTTTGAGCAGCTTAAAAACAAGCTCTTTAAAGAGGGGTTATTCGATGAAAGGCATAAAAAACGCATACCTCGCTATCCAAAGGCAATTGCTGTTATAACATCTCCGGCGGGCGCCGCAGTGCGTGACATCATCAGAGTGCTAAAAGAGCGGTGGCCTTTAACAAAAGTCCTCGTCATGCCTGTTCGCGTGCAGGGGGTTGAGTCGCCGAATGAAATTGCCGAAGCCATTCAATATGCTAATGAACACAGCGTTGCTGAACTGATTATAACGGGCCGTGGCGGTGGATCGCTTGAGGATTTATGGGCATTCAACACCGAAAAAGTTGCGCGAGCAATTTTCGCTTCCGATTTGCCTGTGATATCGGCTGTCGGGCATGAACCCGACATCACAATTTCTGATTTTGTTGCTGACTTGAGAGCCGCTACTCCGTCAAATGCAGCGGAAGTTGCCGTTCCTGATATTAATGACGCCCGCGATGCATTGACATCCGCGGAGTCAAGGCTGAGGCAAGCTATTGGCAAGGAGTTGAAATCGCTTCGCGTTCTTCTTTCAACATATGCTGGCAAACGCGTCATGCAGAGCCCCGGACACTACATAGACGACAAGCGCATGATGCTCGACCACTCGCAAGATAGGCTGATTTCTTCGATTCGCAAAGGTATGCAATCAAATCGAGAAACCTTTGCAAGGCTTGCGGCATCGCTTGATGCTATGAGCCCGCTGAAAGTTCTTGGGCGTGGGTATGCTATTGCGAGAAGCGTAGATGGCAAGGTTATAAGAAACGCATCGGATGTGGAACTTGGAGAGCGCATTTCCGTTACGATGCAAAAGGACGAAATACACTGTATTGTAACCACTAAGAAAGGATAGCATATGGGGACAAGTAATAAGGTGATTACGCAGAATGAAACAGATGCATCAATTCCCTTGACATTTGAACAAGCAGCGCTCCGTATCGATGAGATAGTGAAACTGCTGGAAAGGGGAGATGCCCCTTTAAACGAATCGCTTGCAATGTTTGAAGAAGGAGCCGGACTTATTAAGATTTGCGGAAAAATGCTTGATGAAGCCGAGCAAACCGTTGTCAGCTTGCAAAAAGGATCAGGCGGTGAGCCTGAGGAGATATCATTTGATGCCAGAGGTTAATAACGAGGTTTTTCCTGCCCAATTGCGCATTTGCAAAGAGCTTGTCAATGAAAGGCTGAATGCTTTTTTCACAGAAGGTAATTCTTATGCAAAGCTGCTAGAATCGATGCGGTATAGCATGCTCTCGGGCGGAAAGCGTATTAGAGCGGTTTTGTGCATGATGTTCTGTCAAGCATGCGGCGGCAGCATCGATTTGGCGCTTGATGCTGCCTGCGCAATAGAGATGCTTCATGCATACTCGCTAATACACGATGACTTGCCATGCATGGACGATGATGATTTGAGGCGAGGCAAGCCTTCAAATCATATAGCTTTTGGAGAAGCAACCGCCGTGCTCGCAGGAGATGCTCTTCAAGCAGCTGCTTTTAATGTTCTGCTCAACTCTGATCTTCCAAACGATGCTGTCGTTGAAATGGGGCGAATTTTGGCAAATGCAGCAGGGCCGGATGGTATTTGCGGAGGTCAGTATCTAGATATTGTCAACGATGGAAGCCAAATAAAGCTTGATGAACTAAAAGAGATATGCGCTCTAAAGACGCAGTCGTTGATTTCTGCTGCTGCACGTATTGGAGTGGTTGCGGCGAACGGTTCAAGCGAGCAGGTCGATGCTGCCGGTATATATGCAAGCAATATTGGATTTGTCTTTCAAGTTCGCGATGATGTTCTCGACCAAAATGCAACAGTGGAGGTTCTTGGAAAACCAATAGGTTCTGATAAAAAGAACATGAAGACGACTTTTGCTGATATAATGAGCGAAAGCGAATGCGAGAGAGTCATCAGAGATGGGACAAACAGAGCAGTGCTTGCCATTGCAGATGTTTTTGACGACGCCGGGTTCTTAACATGGTTTGCTCACAGCTTAGCGAAAAGGAAGAGCTGAACATCGTGGAAAATGCTATTGATTTTTTGATAGAAGGTTGATATTATATGTCGTGCAGCGGCGCAGTATCCTAGTCAGATCTGCCGTCTACCAAGAAGGGCCTAAAAATCCTTTGAAGGGCACATCGTTGAAACCCCTTGTGCCTGCTTTGAACGCCCAGTTTGGGGTGGGTGCTGGGGGGAAGCGCTTGAACAATGGGAACTCCATTTCAGCGCTTGCGTTTTCAGGGCGCTCCTCAACGGCATGAGGAACCCGACCCTGTCAGCGTGGAGACCTGTTCTTGTGCGGGATAGCTTTATGAGCTCCTTTATGCTCAAAGCCAAAGCCCGTACGAATCAGGCTTGAACCTGTATAGCGGTGCGTTAGGGAATGATTGCGGCCACTATTGGCTTCGCGTCTCCCGGGCGAAAGCCTGGAGCTATGCTCCTAGTGCTGTGTGCAGCGTAGCCTGCCTTGAGTGGGCAAATGCGGATGAGGGATTCACGCGGTTAAGTTACGGCCATAACGGAACTCGCGATCGCCCTCTGAAATATTTCCTGCAAAAGAGGCTAAGAGACGGTTCGACTGCCGTGGAAAACACCTAGGCTGTCAGGGGCTGCGGCTTCCGGGCGGACAGAGGATTGCAGTGCGGTCTGAGTGGCAATCGGGCAGCGGAGATGGGGCAGGCCCGTAAGGTAACTCTCCGCTCGTGGGTTTAATGGGAAACCACCTCGCCGGCAACGGGGGGCATCCGCGGGGGAAATCCGGCCCGACCTAAGCCGTAAGATTTACTTTGTCCGCCGCCGTAGATACGAAACTACATGATTATGAAAAAAAAGACCAATTTCAGATGGCTAATCAAAATAGTTATAATCAGCGTTGCGGCATCGATGGTGTTTACGTTTGCTTCAACGGAAATACTTGGGCGCACAGGTTATGCCGTGGCGTTTACGGTTTTGGCAGTGTTTATCGTCCTTGGAATTGTCTTTGATATGATAGGCATCGCGGTGGCGGTGGCTTCGGAAGCTCCGTTTCATTCGATGGCTTCGCACCGTGAAAAAGGTGCGTTAGAGTCTTTGCGATTGATAAAAAGCGCTGATAAGGTTTCAAGCTTTTGCAATGATGTCGTTGGCGACGTTTCAGGTATTGTCAGCGGATCGACGGCAGTGTTGGTCGCGACGCGGTTAATGCAAGTACTGGATACTGATAGTTTAATGATTCCGTTATTGATTTCCGGTGCGGTCACCGGTCTGACAATTGGCGGAAAAGCGGCAGGCAAAGCTCTTGCACTCAACAAAAGCACCGCAATCGTGCTTAAGGTCGGGAAGCTGCTGAGTATGTTGCGTTATAAATCGCAATCAAAGTGATGAGGTTTACATACATTGGGTATTTTAGATAATATTGATTCACCGTCCGATGTAAAATCGCTCCCGCTCGAAGATTTGGACGCGCTGTGTGCAGAACTTCGGAGTTTTTTAATAAAAAACGTCTCAAAAACCGGCGGGCATCTAGCATCAAATCTAGGTGTGGTCGAACTAACAGTCGCAGTACATAGAGTCTTTGATACTGCAAAGGATAGGTTGATTTTTGATGTAGGGCATCAGGGCTATGTGCATAAGCTGCTAACCGGAAGAAAATCCGGATTTGAGACACTCAGACAGATGGATGGGCTGGCAGGGTTTCCTAGACCATCCGAGAGTGTGCATGACGCTTTCATAGCCGGACACGCGTCCACATCCATATCTATAGCGTTGGGTATGGCGCGGGCAAGGACACTCTCTCGCGGTGAATACGCGATAATAGCTGTCATTGGAGACGGTGCGCTAACCGGGGGGCTGGCGTATGAGGGGCTGTCGAATGCCGGCGGATTAGGCGAACGAATGATTATAATCCTCAATGACAACGGCATGTCTATTACAAACAATGTAGGAGGTATAGCGCGATATCTCTCGCGGCAGCGGATGAGGCCGTCTTACGCGACGTTTAAAAAGCGCTACAGGCGTCTAATGGAGATTTTGCCCGGTGGACGCGCGATATATAGATTTACCCACAAAATTAAAACGACTATAAAGGAAGCGTTACTCGATTGCAGTATGTTCGAAGACATGGGGTTGCAGTATCTGGGACCAATCGACGGGCATAATGTAGGAAGAATCGTCAAAGCGCTTGAGTGGGCAAAGCGACAGAACGAACCCACAGTCATTCATGTGCAAACAACAAAGGGAAAAGGGTATGAGTATTCTGAGCAAGCGCCTGAAAAATACCATGGAGTCCGCCCGTTTGATTATAAGACCGGCGTAGTGAGCCGTGAGGAAAGAACATTTTCGGCTGTTTTCGGAGATGAACTGGTTAGGCTTGCGGCACATGATCCCAGAATATGCGCAATTACGGCGTCAATGACATCAGGAACAGGACTTAGTAGTTTCGCTGCGCAATTCCCTGATAGATTCATCGACGTAGGAATAGCGGAAGGGCATGCAGCCGCAATGGCCGCCGGGCTGGCGTCGCGGGGAGCAGTACCCGTTTTTGCGGTCTATTCCACATTTCTCCAGCGATCATACGATATGCTCATCCACGATATTGCCATAAGCAAGCAGCATGTAGTCCTAGCGGTGGATAGAGCCGGCCTTGTTTCCGGCGATGGTGAGACACACCAAGGGCTGTTTGATGTAGCATATCTGAGTTCCGTGCCTGGAATGACGGTTTTATGTCCTGCAAGCTTTTCCGAATTAGGCGATATGTTGAGTTTTGCTGTTAACACTGTCAGAGGCCCGGTTGCGGTGAGGTATCCGCGCGGCGGTGAAGGTGTATATAAAGACGGCGGTACGGATGCGGCCAAATGCGTGCGTGATGGGAAAGATTTTACGATTGTCACATACGGTGAGAGTATAAACACTGCACTTGAAGCTGCTGAGATTCTCGCAATTGATGGAATCCACGTTGAAATAATCAAGCTTGGCTGCATTAGCCCTATAGACTATGACGCTATTGCGGATTCTGTTGAAAAAACAGGACGCTTGCTGATACTTGAAGAGTGCGCAGGGCGCGGTTGCGCAGGGGAGAGCATAGTGGGCGCTCTTGCTCAAGGCGGCGGTTCGCGCAATAGACCAGACACTCCCGCGCCACATGTTTCTTTCTCACCCAACCCAACAGGAACTGTCGGAAGTACCAGAAAATATAATAGTATTCCTAGGACTGTTATTTTGCTCAATACAGGCGACAAATTTGTACCATGCGGTGAAATTGAAGAGCTTCGGGAATACTGCGGAATTGACGCAATGAGCGTCAGCAGCGCGATAAGAGAGGGGATCAGGAATGAGAAATGAGATTCGCGCTGAGAGGAAGTACGTCAGCCGTGGAGGGCAGAAGCTAGAAAAAGCGCTTGAATTTTTCAAGATATCGCCTGAGGGGAGAGTTTGCATCGACTGCGGGGCATCTACCGGAGGGTTCACAGATTGCCTGTTGAAAAAAGGCGCGCGGTTGGTGTTTGCTGTAGACGTAGGCTATGGGGTGCTTGCGTGGAGTTTGAGAAGCGACCCGCGCGTCGTCACGATGGAACGGACGAATATTCGACACGTAACAGCGGATATGTTTGAGATGAAGCCGGAACTGGCGGTAGTGGATGTATCGTTTATATCGCTTTCGCTCGTCTTGCCGGTAGTACGGAAGTTGTTACCTGAGGACGGCCAAGCAGTCTGTCTTATTAAACCGCAGTTTGAAGCCGACCGCGAAAAAGTAGAGAAAAAGGGTGTAATACGCAATCCGGAAACACACATAGATGTGTTGAACGCATTCTTGCAAAGCGCTGTGAAATCTAAATTTTGCGTTAAAGGAATCACATACTCGCCGGTTAGAGGACCTAAGGGAAATATTGAGTTTTTGGGCTGGCTGGGTAGCTGCGGGCAAAGTGAGGTTATTGACGTTGGCGCAGTGGTATCGGAGGCGCATACTAATACTCAGGGGATGTAAAATGAGTGGTAAAATAATCCTGTGTCCTAATATAAATCGCGATATTGGCCTTGAAATAACACATAAAGTCGGTGAAATGCTGGAAATGCGGGGTAGTGCCGTTGTTATTTGTCCTGTATTTGACGATGATGTGATCTCAGATATCCCACCATCCGATTTTGAAACGTCGGAGCTTGAGGGCGAAATCACTTCAGCTGAGATGATTATTACATTCGGCGGTGACGGCACGATACTGCGCGCCGCGCGGGCAGCCGCTGACGACGGAGTGCCGATTCTAGGGATCAATATGGGTGGTAAGGGTTTTATGGCTGAGCTGGAGGTTGATGAGATTGATATAATAAACTCTGCGGATTTCGGTACGTATACGATCGAGAGCCGCATGATGCTTGACGCTGAGGTGGTACGTAACGGCAGTATAGTATACCGGGACTTTGCGCTTAATGACATTGTTATCAGGGGTTACAATAAGGTTATTGATCTGACGTTGTTGGGAGACGGGATGATAATATCCGCGTTTTGGGGCGACGGGGCAGTTATCGCGACGCCAACAGGTTCGACTGCGTATTCGATGGCGGCAGGCGGTCCTATAGTGGAGCCATCGGCTCATAATATTATCGTTACGCCTATTTGTGCTCATGTTCTTGAGGCAAAAGCGTTCGTACTTGTACCGGACAGGCGTGTTTCTGTAGAAGTAGGGCACGAAAAGCACGGTCCCGCTTACATGTCGGCCGATGGTTGCGAGCGAGTGGATATACATAACGGGGACGTTGTTAACGTTAGTAAATCCACGAGATATACACGCCTTGTGCGCCTGTCTGATAGAAGTTTTTATAGTAAAGTCAGCGAGAAGTTGGGGGAGAAACCATGAAAAAGGATCGCCAGATCGCAATAATGAAGATCATAGAATCGACCGATGTCGAAACGCAGGGTCAGTTGATTGAGGAGCTTGCCAAGATGGGGATTGAAAGCACGCAAGCGACTTTATCAAGGGATATAAAAAATCTGCATCTAGTCAAAGAACTAACGGCTCGCGGATCTTACAGATATACCGCCGGCGTCAAGCATGACACACAAAGTCATGCCTCCCGCTTAAAAGCGATATTTAAAGAAAGCGTAACCTCATACTCTAACGCGCAGAATATTGTAGTGATAAAGACGCTTCCGGGGCTTGCTCCAGCCGCCTGCAGCGCTATTGACGGCATGGGAATAAAAAGCATAATAGGCTCAATCGCCGGCGACGACACGGGATTCCTTGCGATGAACGACATGGCAGCTGCCGAACGGTTTTGCACTGAGATTGAAGAAATGTTGAAATGATAAAACTATTACATATTGAAAATATTGCTGTAATTGAGAAGGCGGATGTCATGTTTTCGCCCGGGCTAAACGTGCTTACAGGTGAAACCGGGGCGGGAAAGTCGATCGTCATAGATTCGCTGTCCGCTGTGACAGGCGGCAGAACATCTCGCGATGTGATCAGAGCAGGTGCAGACTTTGCATCCGTAACTGCTGTGTTTTCTATCCCTGACGGAGACTTATGGTTACGTGATAATGGCATTGAATCTGACGAGAGCGGCGATGTGTATCTTGCGCGCAGGATAACTGCTGACGGAAAGAGCACCTGCCGGATTAACGGTGCGCCGGTATCGTCGGCGCAGTTGCGTGAACTGGGCGCTCGGTTGCTTGACATACACGGGCAAAATGATGGAAGAAAGCTGCTTGACGAGGGCGCGCATCTTTCCTATCTCGATACTTTCGGCGTGACCGGCAGCACGCTTGATAGGTTTCGTGAGTCATATAGAAAGCTTATTGATAAGAAGTCTGATATAGAAAAACTTTCGATGGATGAAAGTGAGAAGGAACGACGCATCGATGCACTGAAATACCAAATTGAAGAAATAGACAGAGCGAAGATAAGATCTGGCGAATATGATGATTTGGCGGCTAGACGTGAGCTTCTGCTAAACGCGTCGAGATTGACAGAAGCGGTCGAAACCGCGATTGAAGCACTGTATGGTGGTGAAAGCACTGACGGGGCAATAGCGCTTATAAGCAAAGCGCAGTCGCAGATTGATAATGCTGCGCGTTATTCTGACGGATTGCGCGTTATTGGCGAGCGGCTGGTCGATTTGCGCTACACAACTCAGGATATTTCGGACGAACTTCGCGATTTTCGCGTTGCATTGGATTTTTCTCCCGGTGAACTGGATGAATTAGAGGCCCGCCTTGATGTTTTGAAGCGTATAACACGCAAGTACGGCAGCGAAGAGGAGGCAATGGAGCTTCTGGAAAAAGGCAGGGCTGAGCTTGCTGATATTGAGGACTTATCATATAATCTTGAGAAACTTGTAAAAGAACTGGATATATGCGTAAAGGAATCGGCAAATCTTTCTGAAGAGCTTTCCAAAATGCGAAAAGCAGCTGCAAAGACGCTTCAGGCGCGGGTTATGGAGGAGCTTTCTCAGTTGAATATGCCGGACGTTGAGTTTATAGTCGCGTTTAACGACGTGCGGGGCGAGTATGGGTTGTGCGCGTCAGGGTGTGATGATGTCTTGTTTCTGATGTCAGCAAATGCGGGGGAAAAGCCGGGGCGTATAAACCGTATAGCTTCCGGCGGCGAGCTTGCAAGGATAATGCTTGCGCTGAAAAATGTACTGAGCAGCGAGCACGATACAGGTACTATGGTCTTCGATGAAATTGACACAGGCGTATCCGGCATCGCAGCGCAACGGGTCGGCGAAAAGCTGGCAAAGCTTGCGCACCACCGTCAGGTTCTATGCGTAACGCATCTGCCGCAAATTGCGGTTATGGCGGATGCACACTTCGAGATACAGAAAAGTACGAGCGGTGGCAGAACGTTTACGCATGTGAATAATCTTGACTTTGAAGGCAGGAAAAAAGAAATAGCCCGCTTGAGCGGCGGAGAGAATGTAACGACAACTACTCTCGACAGCGCACAGGAACAGATTGACGCCGCAAAAGAGTATAAACGGAAAATTGGTAATTGAAATCTGTGGGGATATGTGTTAGAATCAGTCGATATGCGGATGTGATGGAATTGGCAGACATGCAGGATTTAGGTTCCTGTGCTGAGAGGCGTATGGGTTCAAGTCCCTTCATCCGCACCACTGTGCATACGTCTGCGGCGATGATACTTTCATCGCCGGGACTGTATGTCGCGACTACGTAAATGTATCTTAAGCTGAAGTTGGCGGGAATTATTTTCCGCAGGGTGTCACTGTATGGATGATTTGAAAAAAACTCCTGAGCTTACGGACGTCTTGGAAGACGATTTTTCGAAAAGCCGAAGAAAAAAGAGCAGAAAACGTGTTCTCACAATACTGTTTGTTTCATTAAACATAGTGATTATCGGGGGAACAGCTTATATTGATTTTACTAAAGAAAGGATGCCATCTGTGTCTCTTGGCAACAATATGGTATTCTTGTTTGCTGCGGCGGGATGCTTTATCATCGCGATAACTGCTGAGAGCCTGAAATTCTACATAATGATGCATCGGCTTAACGGCAGCGCCTCGGTCAGAATGGCTTTTGAAGTCGCGACGCTCGGGAAATACTATGACAGTATAACGCCGACAGGGGCAGGAGGGCAGCCGTTTCAGGTGTATTATCTTAGGAAAAATAATGTTTCCACCGGGGCAAGCGCAGCTATGCCGATAGCTGGTTTTTTGACTTTGCAGTTTGCGTTTATCTTACTGGCGATAGCAGTCTTCATTTTTGGAACGCCGTTTTTGAACATGGTTCCCGATTATAGTGTTGCAATAAGGATCACGGCGATTATTGGGATAGTATTTTATGCCGCGTTGCCGTTGCTGATAGTATTATTCGTGGTTTTTCCAAAAGCCGCGGGCGCTGTTGTGCGTTTTTTCATTATGCTGCTGGCGACGATGAGGATAATAAAAGAGCCGGAGGGCAAGCTTGAAAAATCACTTGTCATGTTCGACGAATATAGACAGAGCATCGTAATCATATGCAAAAAGAAGCATATGCTCTTGATGCTCATAGGATTTGGGATTATCTATCATATAGCGCTGTGCTCCATACCATATTTCGTGCTCAGGGCTTTCGGGAGTACTTTAATGTACCGCAGTGTTTTCGCAATGATGGTTCTTATCTATTGCGCTATTACGTATATCCCGACGCCGGGGAACTCAGGCGCGGCGGAAGCCTCGTTTTTTGTGCTGCTCGCGTCGCTTAATCAAGACCACCTGTTTTGGGCTATGTTGATTTGGCGCTTTTTCACGTATTACGCGTTCCTCGCAATCGGCTGCGGAATATTTACGTTCAAAGCAATTGAAAAGAGATTAGACAAAAATAAATCGAATGCATAAAAAGGAGCTTGATATGATATACAAACAATTTGCTGATTTGAAGTTATCACATTTGGGTATGGGAAACATGCGCCTCCCGACCGTGGGAAAGCGAGGACCCATAGATGAAGAGAAAGCAAGAAAGGTGATTGAGTGCGCGTACGAAAATGGTGTCAACTATTTTGATACCGCATTTCGTTATCATGAGGGGGAATCGGAACGATTTTCAGGCAAGATATTAAACCAATATCCCCGTGACACATGGCATCTTGCGTCAAAATTCCCCGGACACATGCTGCGACGCGAGGGTGATAAACTTGTCTTTACTGGATTTGGGGAGTCCAGACTTGAGTATTTCGATTCGATACAACAAATATTCCAGATGCAGCTTGAAAAATGCGGTGTTGATTACTTCGATGTCTATCTGTTGCACGGTCTTGCCGAAGCGTCGTATGATTTTTATAACGATCCGGATCTTGGAATAATTGATTACCTGCTTTCTCAGAAGAAAGCCGGGCGCATCAAGCATTTCGGATTTTCATCTCATGCTCGCGCAGATGCTTACGAAAAATACATAACGCATTGGAAAGGTGTATTTGAAGTTGTGCAGATACAGATAAATTATCTGGACTGGACGCTTCAAAACGCGAAAGAAAAGTACGAGACTATAACAAAACATGGACTTGATGTTATTGCGATGGAACCTGTGCGCGGAGGCAGGCTTGCGGCCCTACCCGCCGAAGCCGAAGCGATGCTGAAAGCGGCAAGGCCTAACGATTCGCCTGCGGCTTGGGCTCTGAGATTCCTTCAGGGCCTTCCGAAGATGCCGGTGATCCTCAGCGGAATGACTGAAGTTGAGCATGTGATTGATAATGTCGGTGTGCTTTCAAAAGACGATCCCGCAAGCGAAGAAGAGAAAGCGCTGCTGCTGGATAAAATCGTGGGTGCAATTTCAAATACGGTGCCCTGTACAGCCTGCCGATACTGCTATGAAGCATGCCCGCAGAATCTCGATATCGCAAAATTAATATCAATGTATAATGAAGCTGCGCATGATAAAATGCTGTTCGGGGTTGGCGCTGTGCTTCGCTCGATGAGTGAAAGCGAGAAGCCTGCGGCTTGCGTGAAATGCGGCCAGTGCGTAAAATTATGCCCGCAGGAGATAGATATACCCGATATAATGATGAAGTTTGCGGACATGATCGCAAACCCTCCGCCCAGTCCTTGGGGATAGCAGCAATAACAATTAACAATTAAGTATGTAAAGGGAGCGGTTTAGAATATGGGTATGCAGGACTTTTTCCAGAAAATGTACGGTAAATATTTCGCGCAGCTGCCGGATAAGGAAGCTTATCTGAAACGTATAGGTCTTGAGGGCGTGAGTATTCCTCTGACGAGGGAAGGGCTTGACAGGCTTCAGTTTGCACATCTGTGCGCTGTGCCGTTTGAGAACCTCGATATCTTTGATTACGACGTTAAGGTCGATTTTGGTATCGAGGAAATGTTTGACAAGGTTGTCACGCGGCGCCGAGGTGGGTATTGTTTTGAACTCAATGCTATTTATATGGCATTAGTTGAGGCAGTGGGTTTTGAGGTTTATCCGGTAGGCGTGAGGATTCTCATGGGAGGAAGAAGTTTTCAACCGGCTATCGCCCACCGTGCGGCAATCGTCGTTATTGACGGGAAGCGATATTTTACCGACGTGGGTTTTGGCATGACAAATGCACCGGGTATTTCGATTTGCGTAGATGACTACGAAGAGCAGGACATTCAAGGCGATGTGTTCACAGTCGAAGACAGGCCATATAACAACAAAATGATATTACGGCACACAGAGGAAGGCCCGTCCGATCTCTTCATGTTCGTGCCGGATCCGTTCAACATACTGGATTTTATCTCGTTTAATACCACGATACAAGCGACCGGATTCCGTGCAAAGCGAATGTCAAATCTAAGGATGCCCGGCGGGAGCATATCTGTCGACGGAGACATCTTCCGCAGGACAGAGAACAAAAAGCGCACAGAAACGCCCATACCCGTTGCGGAGGACGCGATGCGGGTGCTGACAGAGGAATTTAACATGATATTGACGGAGCCTCTGGGCGATATAGCTGTCAAATCGGCTTCGCCGTTTTGAAAATGACAAAATGACAGGAGGTTTATTTATGAAAAAGATTATTATTGGGGTCATTGTGCCGGCGCTATTATGTTTTGCAGCGGCGTGCAGCTCTGATGGGGGCAATACGATTTCACTGAACGAATCACCCACCGGGCACACAGCGTCGTCCGAACAGGAACCCGCGCAAACAGCGCAGGTGGAAACACCACCCGTGGAAACACCGCCCGTGGAAACACCGCGAACATGGTCAGGGACTACAGAACCGCCGCCGGATGACCCGAGACCCGATACATTGGCTGAGCAAAGGGAAAGAACCATTCATGCGACGATTACGATGGAAGACGGGGGCGTCATTGTTGTGGAGCTTTATCCGGATCTAGCGCCGCAATCGGTCCGCAACTTTGTATTCCTTGCGCGTGAGGGTTATTATGACGGGCTGAAGTTTCATCGTATTATAAAAGGCTTTATGATCCAAGGTGGCTGCCCGAACGGCGATGGATTTGGCAATCCGGGATATTCGATCAAAGGTGAGTTTAACTCAAACGGCTTCCAAAACGGACTGAATCATGTAGCCGGCGTCTTGTCGATGGCGCGCAGCGGCGATCCGGACTCGGCAGGCTCGCAGTTTTTCATAATACACGAGACTTCTCCGCACCTAAACGGCGACTACGCGGCATTTGGATTGGTAATAAACGGCATGGATGTTGTTAACCTGCTTGCCGATACGCCTGTCATAGACTCCAACGGAACAGTTGCCGACGAAAATAAGCCGGTCATAAAATCGATTACGATTGACGATGATATAGAGTTGCCTGAGCCGCATAGGCTGGCGCGCTGATGGGTGCTTTGCGCCCGGATCAGGAATCAGGCAATAGGAGACGAGGGGTGGTTGTTTTTATATGAATGATAATAGAAATAATACGCTGTACACGGGAGCTGATGCGCTCAATGATGCGTTGCTGACTGCTGGAGTTGATTGTGTATTTCTCAACTCAGGTACTGATTACCCGCCGATAATCGAAAGCTGGGCGAAGTTTGAAGCAAACGGGAAAAAGATACCGCGTGTTATAATCAGCCCACACGAGTATGTGGGCATCAGTGCGGCGCAGGGGTACGCGCAGATCACCGGTAAGGCGCAGGCAATGTTTGTGCATGTCGATGTCGGAACGGCAAACCTCGGCGGAGCTGTACATAATGCTTTCCGTTGCAGAACTCCTGTGTACATACTTGCCGGAATATCACCATATACTATTGAGGGCGAGCTTCGCGGCGGGCGAAACGCCCATATACAGTTTATACAAAATGTTGCGGATCAGGGGTCAATTGTTAGAGAGTACACAAAAATGAATTATGAGTACCGCAGCGCTAAAAATATCCAGCAACTAACCTACAGGGCTCTCCAGATAGCTCATAGTGAGCCGATGGGACCTGTATACATGATGGTCGCGCGCGAGGTATTGGAGGAGGAGGGCACCAATATCGGAGCGGATATCAATCAATGGGGCGCTATCTCACCGTCGGGACTTGACAATGAATCTGTGAAAACACTGACAGGCGCGCTAATTAAAGCAAAAAAGCCGCTCATTATCACGTCCTATTCCGGCAGGAACAAGGCATGCCCGGATGAGCTTGTAAAATTGGCGGAAACTTTGGCAATCCCCGTTGTTGAAGCAGAGCCTCCAACATACATGAATTTTCCCGCAAGCAACCCGCTTCATGCCGGATTCGCTGCACGCGGCTTCATTGAGCATGCGGATGTTGTGCTGATTATCGATTGCGACATGCCATGGATACCTGCAAACACGGGGCCAAAGGCGAAATGCAGGGTGTTTTATATCGACACGGACCCACTGAAAGAAGACATACCTACGTGGTATATCAAGTCTGAGCGTTTCTTGAAGGCCGATGCACTAACAGCGCTTAGGCAGTTAAACAAAGAATTAGAGCATAATCCTCAAATACTAGACTCAGCGCTCATTGAGTCCCGGCGCGCGAAAGTCCATGATATCCACAGAAAGATGAGGGAGAGCTGGGAGTATAAAGGCGATATAGGGAATCATATCACCCCGGAATTTTTGAACAATTGTCTTGGGAAAGTCATAGACGACGACACGGTAATATTAAATGAAGCAATAACAAACAGTCCTTTGATAGGGCAGATGCTGCCGCGCAATAAACCGGGGACTTTGTTTGCCAGCGGCGGAAGCTCGCTTGGCTGGAACGGTGGCGCGGCCATAGGCATGAAGCTTGCATACCCTGATAAGGATGTCGTCGCGCTCACAGGCGATGGGACATACATTTTCACATGCCCGACCGCTGTCTACTGGATGGCCGCTAAATACAATACGCCGTTTATGACGGTCATATACAACAATCAAGGTTGGAATGCTCCCACTCAAATCACAGCACAGCAACATCCGGACGGCTTTGCGGTAAAAACGAATAATTACTGGACAAGCCTAGCCCCTGCAGCTCAGCTTGACAAAGTTGCAGAGGCGGCCGGCGGCGCTTTCACCAAGACGGTGTCAGACCCGCAGGAACTGCCCGAAGTCTTGGCGCAGGGTAAGGAAGCGGTCAGAAACGGAAAATGTGCAGTGATAAACGTAATGCTACCACCGGTTTAGCGCGGATTCAACGCAGTGTAGGAAATCGATAGTTAAGAGAGAAGATGACGTTTTGAAATACTTGTTAGTAATCGGCGATGGTATGGCAGATGAACCTTTGGCGGAGCTTGATGGAAAAACACCTTTGCAGTACGCCCGCACGCCGATGATGGATGCTTTGGCTTCTGCCGGCGTGATGGGTAGTGTTCTGACAATACCGGAGGGATTCCCCGCCGGCAGCGATGTTGCAATTCTGTCGATATTTGGCTGTGACCCGCAAGATTGTTACACAGGGCGCGCGCCGTTGGAAGCAGCGGCGACGGGCATTACACTGTCGCCTGGTAACGTTGCCTATCGTTGCAATATGGTATCGCTTGAAGAAGGGGATATGCCGTTTGAGGAAAAGAAGATAATTTCTCATTCAGCAGGCTCGATTGGGGGAGAAGAATCTGCAGCGCTTATCAAAGAACTGTTTGAAATTCCGAGGTTTAAAGAAGCTGCACACACAGCAGGTGTAAATGTCTATCCCGCACTATCATTCCGGCACATCGCGGTGCAGAAAACAGCGGATATTAACGAGCTTGAGCTGACCCCGCCGCACGACCATCTTGGAGAGAAGTTAGGGCAATATTTGCCGCACGGCGGAAAAAATGCCGCAATTTTGGAAGAGTTAATGCGGCTCGCGCATGAAGTGCTGGAAAACCACCCGGTGAACACAATGCGCCGTGCAGACGGGAAACTGCCGGCAAACGGCATCTGGTTTTGGGCGGAGGGAACGGTCGCCGGGTTGCCGAACTTTTTAAACAAGTACGGAAAAACAGGCGGCGTCGTCTCTGCTGTGGCATTATGTCAGGGAATTGGGGTGCTTGTCGGACTGGAAAAAATTCTAGTTGAAGGCGCGACCGGCGAATTGCACACAAATTACGAGGGTAAGGTCGAGGCTGCTCTTGAGGTGCTCAAAACCAATGATTTTGCTGCCATCCACATAGAAGCTCCGGATGAATGCACACATGATGGAGACTTGAAAGGAAAGCTGCAAGCCATCGAGTGGATAGACAGTCGCATAATCGCTCCGCTTGTTGAGAGTCTAAACAGATCGGGCGACGATTATAGAATGCTTATTATATCCGACCATAGAACGTTGATGAAAACACGTGGGCATGATGGAGCACCTGTGCCGTACGCAGTTTATGACAGTCGCATTGACAGAAAAACCGGTTTTTCATTTTGCGAAACAAATGCCGGGCGAGGACAGTCAGTAGCTGCAGGGACAGAGTTAATGGGTATTTTATTTGAGGTAATATAATGTTGGTGACTGCGGAGGCATACGCAAAACTGAACCTATCGCTCGATATAATTTCGAAAATGCCTGATGGCTACCACAATTTAAAATCGGTTATGCAGAGCATTAAACTGAGCGATGAGATAACGGTAGAGTGTGTTGCAGGCGAAAGGGTGAGTGTCGAAACAAGCCTATCATATTTGCCGGGAGACGAGCGCAACATCGCTGTAAAGGCAGCTTTGGCGTTTTACGCACACACAGGCATCAAAGGATTTCACACGGGTATAAAAATAATCAAAAGAATTCCCGTCTGCGCCGGGCTTGGCGGCGGAAGCACAGACGGGGCTTGTATATTAAGAATGCTCGATGAAATGTTTGACACAAACCTTGGATTAAAAGCGCTTGAAGCATTGGGTGAGAGTATCGGCTCTGATGTACCTTTCTGCGTAGCCGGCGGAACAAGCTTGTCAGAAGGTAAAGGAGATATACTGACTGATTTGCCGCCGATACCGCAGTGCTATATTGTTATCTGTAAGCCTGCGTTTTCCTGTTCGACACCGGAGCTCTTTAAGCGCGTCAGGTGCGAAAAAATACGTGCCAGGCCGGATACAAACGGATTGGTCGAGGCGCTTGGTAAAAGTGATTTAAGAGGTATAGCTCAGCGTATGTACAACGTATTTGAGGACGTTTTGCCGCGAGGTGTGCGCGAAATAGCGGATATCAAGTACGCGATGCACGATCACGGGGCGCTCGGCGCCGCCATGACCGGTTCCGGCCCATCGGTATTTGGAATATTCGATGAGCAAGAAAAAGCACAGCAAGCCTATGAGCACCTCCAACAAAGCTACGAGGATTGCTTTCTGACAGAAACAATGGAACGGATACGTAACAGGTAACAGGTAACAGGTAACAGGGACGATGTATATCGTTTTGTGTTCCGCATTATTTTTAGGGGGTTATTATGAAAGTTTTATTAGTAAACGGAAGTCCAAGGCCGGAAGGGTGTACATATACGGCGCTCAGTGAAGTTGCCGGAGCGCTGGAAAAGAACGGGATTGAAACGGAGATCATTCATATCGGAACGAAACCCGTGCAAGGTTGCATCGCTTGCGGGAAATGCCGCGCGGAAGACAGTAAATGCATATTTGCTGACGAAGTATATAACGAGATGTCGGAAAAGATGGCAGCAGCGGATGGCATCGTCATCGGATCTCCGGTTTATTTTTCAGGACCGAATGGTGCACTTTGCGCGCTGCTTGACAGGGTGTTCTATTCATCAAAAGGGCGATTCATGTACAAACCTGCCGCCTGCGTTGTGAGCTGCCGCAGAGGCGGAGCGTCAGCCGCTTTTGACAGGTTAAACAAGTATTTTACTATATCGCAGATGCCTGTAGTCTCATCTCAGTATTGGAACGCCGTGCATGGATTTACGCCGGACGACGTGCGCCGCGACCTTGAGGGTCTGCAGATAATGCGCGTGATTGGAAATAATATGGCATGGCTTATAAAAAACATCAAAGCAGGGAATCCGCCGCCTGCGCCGGAAGCGAAGCGTGAGTTCACAAGCTTCCCGGATGGCAAATAAATCTTCACCATTCCCTCACGGTAGTCGCATAACACGCCTGTTTCTGGCTACCCGTGTAACAGCGGGCTGTTACAGGTCAGACTTACATGGAAAAGGTGGTATTTATGCGATCCGACAAGCGGAGCAAGGATGCGGAGCGCGCGAATAGGCGCATGGAAGCGCCTTTGAGCGAAAA
>Ga0099364_10004641_pt1 | contig 20763 bp, 5 predicted proteins | sample TergutTh196P3_FD_73070 | JGI IMG/M metagenome (GOLD analysis project Ga0099364, IMG submission 73070) | Microcerotermes parvus P3 segment gut microbial communities from Pointe-Noire, Republic of the Congo - Th196 P3 | ecosystem: Host-associated > Arthropoda: Insects > Digestive system > Gut ... | reverse complement strand
CGGGTGAAATGAGCACCAACTTAACGCCTTCGTAGTTGCTCAAGAATTTGATGAATGAGTGCACGGTACGCCCAAACTTCAAGTCGCCGCAAAACCCATACACTCTGTTTTCCACATTTCCTTTCAGCAGTTCCACGGTAAGAATGTCGGTCAAGGTTTGGGTTGGGTGTTGGTGTCCGCCGTCTCCTGCATTGATGAGGGGCATAGATTTGAGCCACTGACTTGCTACTTTTGGGGCACCCTCTTTGGGGTGTCTCATCACGGCGATATCTGCGTAGCACTCAATAGTTCGGATGGTATCGGCAATACTTTCGCCTTTTGCCACCGAACTGGAGTTAGGTTCTGAAAATCCGATGATTGAGCCGCCCAAACGCAGCATGGCTGCTTCAAAACTGAAACGAGTTCGGGTACTGGGTTCATAAAAAAGAGTTGCTAAAATTTTACCTTCGCAACTTTTATTAAATTTTTCGGGATTTTTTACAACTTGATGAGCCAAGTTGAACAATTCGCGAAACTCTTCGCGTGTAAAATCCGAGGGGTCGATTAAGTGTCTGCCTTTTAACAAAATAAGCCTCCTATTTTAATTTTTTTTTTTGCCCCGCGAAAGTACACGTTTTTTTTTCCACTCTGCAAGAATTTGTACTTTATAAAAGATAATGCAAAATATAAATAAATAACAATATGATAAAAATAAAGTTAAATTTTAATCGGATATTTACCATAGGCACGCAAAACGTCGCCACCGGCAATAACTCCTTTGCCGGTGGTTTTCATTTACTGCCCAACATTATGATGAAGAGTTATATATTGAGTCTTTAAATAAAGTTGCATTTTTTTCTATACAAGAAGAAGAATTAAGATTATTTTATAATAACAGACACAATTATTTACTTTTTAAAATTCAACAACGAAGAATCCGGATTTTGTTTTTTTTGGAGGTAGCGGTAGGGAAAATAAAATAAAAAGGGCGAACATAAATGCCCGCCCTTGCAAAAGGAGTTATATAGGTGGTTGTGGTTGCTTAGTACATTACTTTAAAATCTGCCCTGCGGTTGTGCATACGATTAGGTTCATTCGTATTGGGCAGTTCGGGGTAGAAACTTGCTTGCGTAGTGGGATCCAACCTTTCTTTTGCAACACCTTTCGTGATGAGATAATCACGGGCGGCATCCGCTCGCTTTTGTCCCAATTTGAAATTGTAACTGTCGTTCCCCAAATCGCAAGTGTTTCCATAAATAGCCAACTTTATTTCAGGATGGTTATTCAATATTTCCACTTTTTTATTCAATACTTTAATACTTGCCGGTTTTAAGTCTGCTTTATCCAAATCGAAATAGATAGATTCAAACAGGTCTTTTAATTCATCGTAAGGCATCACAGGGGGCTGTGACTCCTGCTGAATGATAATGGTTTCTGTTTGAACCGGCTTCTGCTTTCCAACTGCATCAATGGCTTCCAGTACCTGTTTCAACAGAGAATCAATTTCTAATACCGGTTGTTTTTCAATGATGTAAACCGTGTCACAAACAGTTTTTGAAAACATAGATTCTTGCTCGGGCTCATTTCTTTCCGACAGTTTTCCCAATTTGATACGCAACCCTACTTTTCCGCCGTAAGAGATGGAACCGATTCGATTCACATATTCGCTTTGAGTAACAGAATTATAATTAATCCCATTTCCTACATTAAAGTTTTCTGCTCCCGATACATAATCGGTTTCAGGTCCGGTGAACATAGCACTGTTTTCTTTCACTTTTCTCATATTCAACAAACCGTAATTGATATAAGCACCGAGAGAGATGTCCACTCTGCGACTTAAAGAGATTAAAAACCCCGCATCACCCATTAATGAGAGATTGAATTTGAGGTTCAAATTTCCTGATGTATTGTTCAGAATTTGGCTTGGGTTATGAATTTGACCGAACCCGTGCTGGGAAAGATCGGGCGCACCCAATCCTCCCAACTCTAAGTTCTTCTCTTCATAATAACCCGACACATTCATTTTTGCATCATTTTCAGTATCACCGTCCTGAACCGAATATTGAGTTTTTACAGGTATTTGAAATTTAACACCTGCATTCAAATAGAAGCCAAATATTTCTTTATCGCCAAACTTTTTTTGGAGATAAATAGAAAGTGGAATTTCCAAGAATTTTGCGGATTGATACTCTACCCAATCTTTTATTCTTACTCTTAATTCATAATCGGTGGGGTAAGGAAATCGGTCGTTGTCGGTATAGTTTCCCAATATGAAGGGAAAATCTTGAGAAAAATCTCCCGTCAAATTCATTTGGGTTCGGTAGTGAGAAAGTCCAACTCCCAAAGATATTCCAACGTTTTTGGTAAAGAAATAACTATATCCTATTCCGGCTTGACCGCCAAGTTTGAGTTCAACTTTTGGTTTTGCGAAATCAACATTTTTCATTGTATAGGTAATTCCACTGGGTCCTACTCCGCCCCAAATATTGAGGTATGAGCCTTTTTCCTGCGCTATCGCTTGGAAACCACAAAATATTATTATTATTAGCAATATGCTTTTGATTATACTTTTCATACTATTATTTATTTTGAATGATTATTTTTTCTAAAAATTCTTTTCCACTCTCCGTAATCACATGAACTACATAAGAACCGGAAGCATAAGTTACCACTATTTCAGTTTGATAATCAGTTAAATGATATGTTCCAACCAATCTGCCTCGCATATCAATAATGTTTGCGGTAGCATTATGTTCATCACCTTTTAACAGGAATGTTAATTTATTACCCGAAAATACAGGGTTCGGATACACGAGCAATTCGGAAGATCCTGTACAAGTGCCATCATTAGGAATAATGGGGCAAGCCTCGTCGTAAGTTCCGTCTGCTTTGTATGCTCTTACATTATATTCGGCGTCTTTGGTAAAGCAACCGCCATTCTCTTTGTAATACTGAGATTTACCATCCACCGTTATCGGATTTCCGTTTTTATACCACTGATACTCCACATAAATATTCTCGCTGTTGTCAATATACAATACATCGTCCCATTTTTGTTCAATCATAATGGGATTGATATTTACATAGAAATTATAAGTTTGTGAAGAACATTCATTGAAAATAACTACGGTATAAACACCCTCTTTTTCGGCACTGAAAATGGTTTCATAATTAAAACTGTTTTCATCGGATATCCATTCGTCATTGAAATACCATTGATACTGAACGTTTCCGGTAGCTTCAACAAACAGATTGAGGGTTTCGTTTTCGCAGAGTGTAATATCCGTTTCCGACATATTGGTTACGATAAATGAACCTTTTACTGCAATCATTACATCATAATCTGTTTTACAGTTTCCTAACTTTACGGTTAATGTAGCATGATAATTACCAACGCTAACATCGTTTGGAATGGGTACAATAATTTCAGATTGAGGTAATGCTGTGAAATCAATAATACTTACAAACCCTTCGTTTATTGCTATGGGGTCGAATATCAATTTGTACTCAATTCCGTGAATTTTATTTTCAAAAAGAATGGTAGTTGTAGGTTCGGAACTGCATGCCAAAACAACCGGCATAATATCCAAATCAATATTGGGCATAACGGTTACGGAGAAGTAAATCCAATCGGAACTTCCACCGTTTAATGTGGTTTTAACACGATAGTTTGCTATTACAGGTTCATTTCCGTTGTTGATAGCAACAAAAGAGGGGAAGTTATTGACACCGCTTTGGGGAATGCCCGGCAAAACATCACCCGAAAAATACTCCCATTGGTAGGTTGCCAACGGATGAGTTCCCGTGAATGTATAGGCAGGAGCAGTTTCACCATTACAGTAAACAAAATCGCTCACCTCTCCCATATATGATTCAGGATTTACAACTATTGTAAATTGTGAGGAAGCACCGGTACAAGTATAATACGGATACTCTTCGTAATTCAATTCAACAAATACTTTGTAGGTTGCTTCAATCGGCATCAAACCGTTGTTAAAGATTTGCATTCCGGCAATGTCTCCGGTACCTGATTGAGGAAGTTCCGGAATGTATCCGCTTATTCTTTCCCATTGGTAAATGACTTCGGTTGCATTGCTATTAAACTGAATGTCGCTGATGGTTTCGCCCGAAGTAATTACTTGATAAGAAGGCGTTACTACAACATTGGGGGTGGGCAAAATAACTACCGAGAAAGTTACTCCATCGGTTTCCGGACACAAATCTCCGTAACTTGCCGTTACTTTGTAGTTTGCAATCAAAACATTTTCGCTGTTGTTGATAGCCATAAAACTTGGAAACTGGTTGAGTCCTGAGGTGGGTATTCCTTGAATAACATCACCGCTCACATATTCCCAATTGTATGTTGCCAACGGGTTGTTTCCGGTAAAATAATAAACAGGCGCAACGGTTCCGCTGCAATAAACAAAGTCGTTCACCACTTCTGTGTATGGAGCAGGGCTTACAATAATTCCGAAAGTAGTTTTTTCACTGATACAGGAATATTCCGGATAATCTTCGTAGTTTAATTCTGTCCACACATTATAAGTAGCACTGATAGCCATTAAGCCATTGTTATGAATAACAGATGACGGAATATTACCCACTCCTTCGGTAGGAAATCCGGGTAAAATATCTCCGGAGTTGAACGACCATTTGTAAATAACATCACCCACACTACTGCTGAAAATAATAGGAGCGGTTTCTTCGCCCGAACAGATGGTTTGCAGTACAGGAGTTGCAGTAATAGATACAGGAGTTGGAAGAATGGTAATGGTAAACTCGTTCCATTCATATTCGTAACAAGTTAAATTACTAAAAGAATAACTTGCTATTACTTTATATGTACCCGTTATGGGTTCGTTTCCGGTGTTGTAGGTTTCAAAACTTGGGAGATAGTTTTCGCCCGAAGTGATGTCAAGTACATTTGTACCGCTTACAAATTCCCATTCAAAGAAAGCATCGGGGATGTTGCTGGCAAAGTCGTATCTGGGTGCGGTAGTACCGTTACAATACACCATATCTTCTACAGGAGAAGTAGTGGGGCGCGGATTAACGGTAATCATAAAGTTTTTAGGTTCGCCATCGCAACCCTCTTCTTCGCTTACGGGAGTAACTTTATAGATGGCACTAATTGCCTCAAATCCAACATTTGTAGCCACAAAAGCGGGGATTGTATTTACGCCTTCGGTTTGCATTAAACCAAAATCGTATCCCACCACACGTTCCCAGATAAAATCGGCATAACCGCTTCCTGAAAAACTATATTCAGGCACATTTTCGCCATCGCAATACACAAAGTTTTCCACTTCCACATAAGGAGGAATACAGTGGGGAGTTGTTTTAAACATAATCTTATTACCCACATTTAAAAATTCGTTGGAAGTTTCAAAAGAGTAATTGATAAACGACCACGCATAATAATAAACTTCTCCGCTCAATCCGGTTATGTTTTGGGAAAAAGCAACGTTTTGATTGGAAGAACTATTATTTGTTGGTTGTTGGGTATAAAATGTTTTACCATTTCTGATAAACATTCCTGCTGCAAGTTCTGCTGCATCAGGGAAATCGTAATCCGTGCCGTCTATATTTAATTGATTGGTAAAACCGTTCACAGTAATATCGGCGTTGATTTCAGAATAGATAAATCCATATTTTGTAACATTATCCCAGTTCAAACGATGGGTACCGTAGAGTTGGTTAATTTGACTTACTACAATATCGTTTGTGGGTTGGAAGTTGCCTCTATTAAAAGTGGCATTTAACGTTGCAGAATTTTCTGCAATATTAGTAGGATATTCTGTAATCACAGAAGAGGGAGACCTAAAGGTAAAAAGATCGGGTTTTACGATATGGTCTATCCAGGGTTGTGTGGATGCATATCTAATTTCAAAAGTACCATACATCAAAAGAGGAGAAAATATGGGTTTCATTGGATTTGCCGGGGGCTGTGCATAATATCCGAAATCGGTAATTTTAAGCGGCGTGCCCGGATTTACTTTTTTAAAATAGAAACTAAACAGATGTTTTATGTCACCCGATGACAGATCCACATTCGTAGCATTAAGAGATGCGGTTCCGATGTTTGGGCAGAACATTTTCATTCCGGTACAAGGACCATCTTCAACGGGAAAATGGTTTTTTGCGGAAGTGATATATCCCGTATGTGTATCAGTAAACGAAGTTGGCATCACAACAACGGGGTATCCCAAATTATTTATCGCTGACCCGTCCGGTGCTTCGTAAGTATAAGAAGGATCTGATAACCGTAATACCAGAGTATCATAAACTATTGGAAAATAGAATGAATTTGCATAGATTTCACCTATAACAGTTACTTGAAATTCCAGATTATCTGCTGTTTCTAAAATGGTAACAGCCAATCGAGAATCGGAAGTACTGACAAGGACTCCTTGTTCATCTACGTATTGTTCCTGTTGTGCCTTTACGAATAAAGGCACAAACAAGAAAGATACGGCTAAAAGCGCTAATTCTAAATTAGCGCTTAAAGTTTTTGTTAATTGTTTTATTTTCAAGACTATCATATTATTATAGTTTTGTTGTTACTAAATATTTTAATAACCGCTTACCCATTCCATCGTTTCCATATAGGTTCCGATGTATGCGTTCATATTTTTGATAATGATTTGAATATCTTCATTAGCAACAGTACCACTACCATCCAAGTCATATAGAGGTAAATTGATATCGATAGCAGGTAGTTGTTCTTCTGTCAGGGCATTTTGCACGTCCCACATATTAATTTGAAGGTCTTTCGTCACATCGCCTGCAATAAGTTCTCTATGACCTAACGACATTCCATCATTATTTATGGTAATTTTACCCCATCTTACTAAATATCCTTCTCTTGCGATTTCTAAGATATAGTCGCCGGGGGTAATGTTAGTGAATGTAAACATACCTACGGGTACTTGTGGCACTTCACCTTCAATTACAAGTTCATTATTCACACCTGTAACATCTTTTCCTATGGAAGCCCAATTAATTGGTTTTCCAGGGTTGTTTGGACTTCCAATTACACCCGGATATTTCGGGGTGCCCGGAATAAATATACTACCATTGTAATAAGTAGCCTTTACGGTTTGTACCGGAGGAACGGTCATTACTTGGGTTAAAGGATTCGTACCTATTGCAGGAACAGTATGTAATTTTACGGTTACCTCGTATTTAGCGTCGAATTCTTCATCTTGGGTATAAACAAACGGGAACATAGTACCATAAACTTTATAACAGTCGTCGGTAATAGTTACGCTTGCTCTCGGACCTTCGCAATTACCGGAAGATTGAGCAGCCCAGTAAGTTTCACCTACTACTAATACGGTAGTAAGCGGTAATTGGTTTCCGTTTTCTTCTTCATCGTACCATACAATACCGCTACCGGTTACGGTGAGGTCGGCTAAGGTAGTTTTTCCGCAAATCTGTTGCAATTCGGGGAGAATAGGCAGTTCGGGAGTAGTGAGTAGAATAAGTACGGGAGTACGTTCAATGCTTTCACATTCGCCTGCTTTTTGTGCAGCATAGTAAGTTACATTATGTTGTAGTACATAATTTTGCGGAAGCGTATCGCCGTTTGTTGCTTCGCTATACCATACAATTTGGTTATTCGGAACAGTAATGTTTGCAATTACAGCACCTTCGCAGAATTGTTGCGGACTGTCAATTTTTACAGGTTTCGGAACATCGTTGGTAAATGTTACAAACACTTCTGTTCTTTCGGCACTTTCACAAGTTCCTGCTACATAAGCAGCATAATAAGAAGTATTGTCTTGTAACGGCGTAGTTATCGGCAGTAGATTTCCACCAATTTCTTCGTCATACCATACAATATTCGTATTTCCGTTTGTAGCAATGTCGGCAAGAGTTAATGTTGCTTCCGTTCCACAGAAGGATTGACTTGGATTAATATCCGGTGCATCAAGTACCAATTCGGTATCAATTACAACTTTTACAGCCGTACGCATTTGGCTTTCGCAAGTTCCCACCGATTGTGCAGCGTAGTAAATAGTTCCGTCAACTAATTCGGTTGAAGGATCTAATGCTATTCCGCCTTCTGCGGTTAAGTACCATTTAATACCTGTGCCAATGGCTTGCAGATTACCAACGGTTGCCGTTCCACAGAAAGTTTGCGGAGAAGTAGCCACCGGAGGAGTGATTAAAGTACCGTGAGCAGTTTCACGTAAAATAGTTACATTATGTCTTTCGTAAGTACATCCTGCAGCATCTCTCACTTCAATTAAGTAGATTCCGCTATGTAAATCAGGTATGATGACTGAAGAACCGGAGAAGGTTGTCCAAACACCACCATCAATGCTGTATTGATAATTAGGAGTTCCGTTGGTAACGGTTAAGGTAATGCTGCCTTCTACTAAATCGCCTTCGCAAGAGAGGGTTTCATTTTCAACTTCAACAGTAAATTCTAATCCGTTGGTTCCGTTAGTAATGGTGATAGTTTCAGTATATTCACCACATTTATCCCATACTTTCAGCGTGTGAACACCTGCGCTCAAACCTGTTAATAAGATTGGGGTATTATCCGTACCGTATCCTTCGGGGCTGCCGTTCAGTTGGTAAGTATAATTGTTTGAACCGGTTACTGTGAATTGAATAGAGCCTGTGCTTGAGCCGCAAGTTGCGTCCACAACATTGTTTAAAGTAATTAATATTTCAGACTCATCGGAACTGATGCGTACTTCTTCGCTGCTTGCCGTACAATTATCTGAAACGTCTGTTACCACTACGATATAAGTACCTGCCGGCAATCCGCTGATTACGCCGTTAACCGGAGTTTTCGGAGTTCCGTTTACGGTATAGGTATATTCGCCTGAACCGCCGGTAGTTGTTACATACAATTTTCCGTCAGGAGTATCACAGTCTGAGGCATTTTCGGTAGTTACCGTAATCATTAAGTCCGTATTTCCGTTGTATAATATAATATTACCAAGGGTTGCATCGGGGCATAATGGGCTGTTGGCATCTCTTACGGAAATGGTGTAAGTTCCGGCAGGTAAGTTTTCAATTAAACCATTCGGATAAGAAGTATATCCTTGACCGTTTACGTCATATTCATACACGCCGCTTCCGCCTGTTGCAAACACTTTAATAGAGCCGTTAGAGTTTCCGCAAGTGGGTTCTTTTGCAACAAATACCGTACCTATTTGAATGGGTTGATAAATGTCGCGTAAAATTGTTACATTATGAACTTCGTAAGTACATCCTGTAAAATCTTTCACTTCCACCAAGTAGAAACCTGTGTGTAAATTGGATATCGTTGTGGTAGTAGCACTCGGTGCAAAATCTTTCCATTCGCCGCCATCTACGCGATATTGATAATCGGTTGTGCCATTGGTAACATTCAACGTGATTGTTCCGCCAATTAATTTACCATCGCAAGAAACCGTTTCGTCAGTTGTTTCATAAGTAAATTCTAAGGTATTATCACCGTTGGTAATGATAATTTCTTTCACTACTTCGCCACAGTTATCCCATACTTTTAATGTATGAACACCTGCGCTTAATCCGGTTAATACGATTTGAGCATTTCCTGTTTTTGGAACTGCGGGATGCCCGTTCAACTGGTAAGTATAAGAACTTGACCCAGTTACCGTAAAGGTTATAGAACCTGTGCTTGAGCCACATTCCGTATTAACAGTATTGTTGATATTCACTGCTAAGTTAGAAGCATTTGAAGTAATGCGTACTTCGCCGCTGGTTGCTATACAACCGGTGTTTTTATCAACTACATCCACAACATATACTCCTGCTTTTAGATTGGGAATTACGCCATCAATAATATCCGTTGGACCACCATCTAAGAGAATAATATATTCACCTGAACCGCCGCTTACCGATACATACAATTTTCCATCTAAAGAACTGCAACTTGTTGCTTTTCCTGCGGTTACATCAACAGTTAAATCAGTTTCACCGTTATGTAATACAACATTATGGATAGCCACTTCGGGACAGTTAGTCAAAACAGCATCACGCACATAAATGGTGTAAGTACCTGCTGCTAAACCGGTAATAATACCATCGGTATATGCTACAAAGTTAATACCATCAATGCTATACTCATATTTTCCGCTTCCGCCTGTTGCAAATACTTGAATTTCGCCATCCGACATTTCACAAAGTGGTTCAACCACTGTAAATATGGTACCTACATTAATTTCGGTGTAGTTGTCGCGTCCGATGGTTACTTTGTTTATTTCATACATACAATCGTTAAAATCTTTAACTTCAACTAAATATACACCACTTTGTACATCAGAAATAGTTATGGTTGATAAGCCTGCGGCAAAATTCAACCAATTTCCACCATCAATACGATATTGATAATTGGGGGTTCCGTTGGTTACATTCAAAGTGATGGTTCCGCCTACTAATGCTCCTGTGCAAGACACAATTGCATCGGTAGTTTCAACCGTGAACGACAAGCCGTTGTTTCCGTTGGTAATTCTAATAGTATCTACTGTTTCGCTACACTCATCCCATATACGTAAGATATGAACACCTGCGCTAAGACCGGTTAATGTGATAGGAGTCTCAGTAGTTGCAACTACCGGATATCCGTCTAACTGATAGTTATAAAAATTTGTTCCGGATACGGTAAAAGTAAATGAACCTGTATTATAACCGCATTCGGTATCAATTGTATTGCTGATATTTACTGCTATAACATTATCGTTTGACTTAATACGAACTTCTTCGCTGCTTACCGTACAACCACTTGCGTCTTGAACGGTTACCACATATACACCTGCTTTTAGTCCGTTGTTCATTCCAATAAATACTTCATCAGCAGGATTTCCATTTAAGAATAGTGTATAATCTCCTGTTCCGCCGCTTACCGAGATAAACAACGAGCCATTTGGCAATACACAGTCAGTAGCATGGGTTGGAGTTACTTTTACCGCTAAATCGGTGTTGCTGTTATGCAATACGATGTTATTCACTATTGCGGGTGCACAAGTATTGTAGTCGGCATCTGTTACTGATATTGTGTAAGTTCCTGCCGGTAATCCGTTAATTAAACCGTTGGTATAGGCAACAGGTGCAGCACCGTTTACACTATACAGATAGTTTCCGCTTCCGCCGGTTGCTTTCACTTGAATTGAGCCGTTAGACTGTCCGCAAGTGGGTTCGATAGCCACAAATACAGTACCTACGTGAATGGGTTCGTAAATTTCGCGTAAGATTTTTACATTACTCATTTCATAAGTACATCCGGTAGCGTCTTTCACTTCAATTAAATAGATTCCGTTATGTAAATCCTCTATGGTTACGGTATTATTATTACCTGCAAAATCTTTCCATTCTCCGGCATCTACTCTGTATTTGTAAACAGGAGATCCATTGGTAACATTTAAAGTAATGCTTCCTTCAATAAGATCACCGTTGCAAGACAAGATTTCATTTTGTACATCAATAGTGAATTTTAACGCATTGCTTCCGTTAGTAATAATTATTTCTTTTGTTACTTCGCCACAATTATCCCATACATGTAAATTATGAACACCTGCGTTCAAAGTAGTTATGGTTATGGGGTTGTTATGTGTAACATATACTTCCGGATATCCATCCAATTGATAAGTATAATTTGAAGAGCCTGTTACCGTGAATGTAACAGAACCTGTGCTTGAGCCGCAAGTAGTATTTACTATTTTGTCAACCTCTACAAATAACTGCGATTCATCGGAACTGATGCGTACTTCACCGCTGCTTGCCGTACAACCATTATCATCAGTAACAACTAAAACATATACGCCGGCGGTTAATCCGTCAATCATTCCGTTAATTACATTTTCAGGTTGTCCGTTTAACAGATATTTATAATCTCCCCATCCGCCGCTTACCGATACATAAAGAATACCGTCGGGTTCGGTGCAGGTAGAGGCATCTTTTGCCGTTACGCTTACCATTAAGTCGGTGTTGCTGTTGTGTAAAGTAATGTTGCGAATGGTTACATTAGGACATAATATCGTGTTGGCATCTCTTACCGTAATGGTGTAAGTGCCTGCTGATAGTCCTGTTATTAAGCCATCGGTGTATGCTACAAAGTTTATACCATCAAGGCTATATTCATATTGTCCGCTACCGCCTGTTGCAATCACTTGAATTGCTCCCTTAGGATCGTCACAAGTGGGTTCCATTGCGATATAAATTGTACCTACATTAATAGGTGTATAGATTTCGCGTCCAATTTTTATATGGTGCATTTCGTAAGAACATTCGTTAGCATCTCTCACTTCTACTAAATAGATTCCGCTATGTAAATCTGAAATGGTTACGGTAGATGAATTAGAGGCAAAATTCTTCCAAGTTCCACCGTCCACGCGGTATTGATAATTAGGAGTTCCGTTGGTAACGTTTAACACAATGCTTCCGCCAATCAGATCGTCATTACAAGACAAAATTTCAGGATAGGTTTCTGCTGTGAATGCCAACGCATTTTCTCCGTTTGTGATGGTAATCGTATCTACTTTTTCACCACATTTATCCCAAACGCGAAGAATGTGAACGCCTGCGTTTAAGCCCGTTATTGAGATGGGAGCACCGATAGTGCCTGTCATTTCAGGACGACCATCTATTTGGTATGTATAAGTGTTAGAATAAGTACCGGTAACGGTAAAGTGTACCGAACCTGTGCTGTTGCCACATTCCGTATTTACTTTTTTGTTGATATTTATTGCTAAATCAGAGGCATTGGAAGTAATGCGCACTTCGCCGCTGCTTGCCACACAACCGGTTTCTGTATCTATTACATTAACCACATATACTCCAACCGGTCTGTTGTGAATTTCACCATTGGTTACCGTTGCCGGATATCCATTTAACGTATAATCATATTCGCCGGATCCGCCGCTTACCGAAATATACAAAGTTCCGGTGGGTGCATCACAAGCCGAAGCATTACCGGCAGTAACAGTGATTGTTAAATCGGTTGTTTTGTTATGTAATACAATGTCGTGAATAGTGGCTGCCGCACAAGAAATATTGTTGGCATCTCTTACGGCAATAGTGTATGTATTGGCTGTCAAACCGGTTATTAAACCACCCGGATATGAAGTATATCCTTGATTGTTTACGTTATACTCATATTCGCCGCTGCCGCCCGATGCTATTACTTGAATTTCGCCGGTCGCTTCTTCGCAATTGGGTTCTTTTACGACAAAAATCGTACCTACATTAATCGGAACATAAATTTCACGCTCAATCGTAACATTATTGATTTCATAAGTACATTCCGTTTTATCTTGTACTTCAATACGATAATAACCGTAGTGCATATCCGAAAGGGTTACGGAATTTGCTCCTATGGCAAAATCAATCCACTCACCACCATCAATTCTATATTTATAATTGGGCGTGCCGTTGGTAACATTCAAAGTAATGCTTCCACCAGTGAGCGAGCCGTCACAAGTTTGTTTTTCATTCGTAACTTTTGCTGTGAAAGCAAGTGCATTTTCACCGTTTGTGATAGTAATCACTTCTTTAATTTCCTTACAATCGTCCCAAACACGCAAAGTATGTACCCCTGCGGTTAAGTTTTCCAATTCAATGGGGTCATTATCATCACTCTTAATGATAGGAAATCCATCTAATTGATAAAAATATGAATTTGATCCTGTTACGGTAAAGGTAATAGAACCGTTATTTTCTCCACATTCAGCGTTTATTTTTTTGTCAATACTAACAAATAAATTAGAATTTCCGGCATTGATCCGAACTTCGTTGCTTGTTACGGAACAACCCGAATCATCGGTTACAGTTACAATATAGGTACCTGCGGTAAGTCCGGTAATCATTCCATTTTGAACAACTTCTTGAACACCATTAACCGTAAATATATAATCCCCTGTTCCGCCGCTTACCGAAACCAACAGAGCACCATCATCGTCCGTACAGTTAGTAGCGTTTTTAGGAGTAACACTAATCGCTAAATCAGTATTTTTGCTATACAACACAAAATTTTGACTAACTGCCTGATTACATGAATTTTGAATTACGTCTCTAACGGTAATTTGGTAAGAACCTGCCGTTAAACCTGTAATTAAGCCATCGGCATATTCTTCAAATGCACCTCCATTTAAACTATATTCATATTCGCCGCTTCCGCCGGTAACATATACTTGAATAGCACCGTTATTCAATTCGCAAGTAGGTTCTGTTTTAGTAAAAATAGTACCTATATTTAAAGCAATACAATCGGTTGTAGCAAAAGTTTCTTTATTTCCAACCATCTGAAAAACATCTGAAGTTTCAAATTTATAATGGGTATAAGCCCACGCATAATAAGTTTGAAAAGGCAATAACCCATTAAGGGGAGAATAATAATTCAAAATTGGAGCATTTGCGCTATTATCTGAAAGGATAATATTAAAAATAAATCCATTGCGTGTAAATGTTCCTGCTGCTATTTCTGTTGCTGTTGGAACACTATAAGTAACATTATTAATTTTAAGAAAATCAGAAAACTCATCAATAACAAGTTCTACATTATCTGTTGAATAAATAAATCCATATTTCATAATGGAGTCATTAGAAAGTCGTCCGGTTCCTGTTCTTACAGTTCCGGTTGTGTCAAGCATTGAAATAGAGGGATCCATTGTCCCCGCTGTAAATTTACCATTTAAGGTTGCAGAAGTAGTAGCCACATCGGTTACAGGGTCTGTGGTAACAGTTTGACCTGAACGATACAAGAACAGATTAGGAGTAATCTTTCTGTTAAGAATACTAAATCCTGGTACATCTCTATACCATAAGAATAATCCGTCATAACTTAACGCAGGTTGGTAAGAGATTGCACTACTACCGTCTGTTTGTACACCAATTCCAATGTCTTCGTGCGCAAGGGGTTGCCCTGTGTTTAGTTTTAAGAAATTGATTTCAAAAATAGTTTCCACTCTACCCTCATTTACTTTGAAATTGTAAACATCATCTGCATTAATGGAACCCAAGTCATAAGCAATGGCTCTCATATCCTTATGACCGGATACGGTATTATCAATAAATGATATCCCCGCATTTTTGTGCTTACCATTAACTATCCAGTAATTGGGATTAAAAGAAGAGGATAATACTGCTGTATTTCCCTGCATAACATCAAAATCTGTTACTTCTTGCCCGTCAGGATATAGAAGACGTAATACGTCAGGGTCATAAAAGAAGGCAAAGTCAATTACCCCTACATTTAACTTACCTACTCCCATCAGTTTCATTGTAACCGATGTTTCAGTTTCATAAATGGAAGCCATTACACGCGTATCGGATGTACCGATAACCGTTTGTTTGACTCCCGAAGAGATATACTCTTCCTGCTGTGCCCGTAAAAACCACGGAAACAGACTCAACAACACTAATGTTAGTGTAAGAATGCTCTTTGTTCGCATTGTTTTAAAAATTTGTTTGTTCATAAAAATTAAATTTAAAGTTATTAATAAATTATTTGGTGTTTTTTATTTTTTCTAAAAATTCTAAAAATGATTTTGAAGCAGAAAAACATGCTTCCGTATCTTTGTACAATCCGAAATGGAATGACAAAAACACGTTCATTATAGTTATATCGCTCATATTAATTTGGGTATCTCCGTTTATATCGAACGAGGGATCGTAAACAGGATATCCGTAAGATGAGATTTTTGGAATCATACTCATCACGTCTGACTCATCAACCAGCAAATCACCGCTCATATCGCCCGGAATCAGTTCTCTATGTCCTAAAAAATTATCGCCTTTTTCAACGGTTATTCTGGCAAAGCGTTTTACATACCCTGGTTTGGATAATAACAACAAGTAATCTCCTTGCGGTATTTCGTCAAATTTATACAATCCCATAGGCACACTCGGTATTTCACCTCTTTGTAATGAAGTTGTATCTAATGTTCTTGGTGTTACACCCAATTCTTCCCAACTGATGGGTAAACCCGGATTATCAACACGTCCCAGATAGCCCGGATGTTTGGGTGTATTGGGCACAAAATCGGTTCCATCGTAATACACTGCCGTATCAATATAAAGGGGTTCTGCTTTTAATATGGTTTCCAAACTTTGAAAGATTATAGATGCATCGTAAAGTTTTGCTACCACAGGGAAGAGTTTGTCAATTTCGGGGTAATTGTGATATATAAACGGGAAGACAGTACCGCGCACTTTCGTGCAATTATTCACCGTTACTGTTACTGCCTTGCGACCGGTTGCGTTTGCCGTGCCCTCACAGAAGTTGCTGCCTTTTACCGATACATAATAAGTATGAGTGCCCACAGTGGGAGTTACGGTAAGGTTGGTAAGTTCGGTTGTGCCGGTTAGGGTTGGATACCACTTAAACTCCGGACTGTTAACGCCGCTTGCAGTTACAAGGTCGTTCAATTTTACGCTGTTGCCGCTACAAACCGTTGTGTCGCGAGAAATGATGTTAGCAACGGTAGAGAAACTGTTCACCGTTACCGTTACTGCCTTGCGACCGGTTGCATCTGCTGCGCCCTCACAGAAGTTTGCACCTTGTACCGATACATAATAAGTATGAGTACCCACAGCGGGAGTTACGGTAGTGTTGGTGAGTTCGGTGGTGCCGTTTAGGGTTGGATACCACTTGAACTCCGGACTGGTAACACCGCTTGCAGTTACAAGGTCGTTCAATTGTACGCTGCTGCCGCTGCAAACTATTGTATCGCGAGAAATGATGTTGGCAACGGTAGAGAAACTGTTCACCGTTACCGTTACTGCCTTGCGACCGGTTGCATTTGCCAAACCCTCACAATAATTTGCACCTTTTACGGATACATAATAAGTATGGGTGCCCACAGGGGGAGTTACGGTAGTGTTGGTGAGTTCGGTGGTGCCGGTTAGGGTTGGATACCACTTGAACTCCGGACTGTTAACGCCGCTTGCAGTTACAAGGTCGTTCAATTTTACGCTGTTGCCGCTGCAAACCGTTGTGTCGCGAGAAATGATGTTGGCAACGGTAGAGAAACTGTTCACCGTTACAGTTACTGCCTTGCGACCGGTTGAGTTTGCCGCGCCCTCACAGAAGTTTGCACCTTTTACCGATACATAATAAGTATGGGTGCCCACAGCGGGTGTTACGGTAGTGTTGGTTAGTTCGGTGATGCCGTTAATTGTTGGATACCACTTGAACTCCGGACTGGTAACGCCGCTTGCAGTTACAAGGTCATTCAATTTTACGCTGCTGCCGCTGCAAACCGTTGTGTCGCGAGAAATGATGTTGGCAACGGTAGAGAAACTGTTCACCGTTACCGTTACTGCCTTGCGACCGGTTGCATTTGCCAAACCTTCACAATAGTTTGCACCTTGTACCGATACATAATAAGTATGAGTGCCCACAGCGGGTGTTACGGTAGTGTTAGTGAGTTCGGTCGTGCCGGTTAGGGTTGGATACCACTTAAACTCAGGACTGTTAACGCCGCTTGCAGTTACAAGGTCATTCAGTTTTACGCTGCTGCCGCTGCAAACCGTTGTGTCGCGAGAAATAATGTTGGCAACGGTAGATCTCGGATCTACGGTAATTGTAAAAATCATTGGATCTCCTGCACAATCTATTTCTGAATATGGAATTGCCGAAATTTCAACAGTTATCGGCGAACTTGTATTATTGACTGCCGTGAAAGCCGGAATATTTCCAATTCCGGCTTCGGCATCCATGCCTATTGCCATTCCTAATCCGGAAGTAACCTTCCATTCAACTCTATCTATATTATTAGTACCCGCAAAAGATAAATGCAAAAAAGCATCTCCATGACAGGAAGTAAGATTATTAATTTGATTAAGGACAGGCTCAGGGCGTACTGAAAAAGCAACCCTAAGCGATTGTACTGTCGATGGAGATGCGCAATTTGCATTTGAGGTCATTTCACAACTAATCATATCTCCATCTTGTGGAACATACGAATAGGTGAAATTGGTAGCGTTTGGTATATTTTTATTATTTAATTTCCATTGATATGTGGGTGAAGTTCCTCCGTTGGTTGCAATTGCGGTTAAAGTAACCATTGTACCTTCGCAAACTTCAAATTCTTCAATCCCCTCAATTACATTCACGACAACATAATTACGGTCCCAATCGCTTACGCAAACGTTATCTCCTTCCACCGATACATAATAATAATGAGGTCCTAAAGTAAGCGGTAAAACAACCGGATATATAGGATCATTGTCTAAAAAACCTTGGTACCATTTTAAAACAGGATTGATTACATTACTAGGAATTGCGAGGTCATTCAAGTTTAAGATGTTTCCAATATTAATTGTAGTATCGCGAGTAATTGTGTTGGCTGTTGTAGCTTGTGGATTTACCGTTATGGTAAACATTTTCTCATCTCCTGCACAGTCTGAAGTAGATTCCAAAGTTACTTTAATCGTAACAGTTATGGGAGATGAAGTGATATTGGTTGCCGTAAAAGCGGGTATATTTCCTGTGCCGTTATTGGTGCTCAACCCAATACTTGAGCCTGTTCCTGAAATAATCTGCCACGATACCGAATTTACATTCGTACCGCTGAAATAGATAGGAGCAACATTTTCATATAGACAAAAAGTAAGGTTATCGGGTTGAGTGAGTTCGGTTGCAGCGTTTACGGTTAATGTTATTTCATTGCTGTAAACATAACCACCACTATAAGAGATATAGTAGCGAAGTTTTTTTCCGTTATCGGTATTAGATACAATATGAGGGAGTGATAGAGTTGTAAAATTTCCGGCACTTCCTATTTGCCAGCCTTGACTTGTAATAGTATAGCCGTTAGCGTTAATGGTTGGAGTGGGAAGCATCAAACTCGAGCCCGGACATACCGCCCCGATGGGAGAAATGTTAACGATAGTGGGAGTCATTGAACCATATCTTACCCATATCATAGGACGAAATTGATAGTTTCCGCTAGTATTAACATTGGCAGGCAACCCTTCATCATTGTGAATAGTTTTGTGATCAGTATGGTAAAACCCACATACATGGTCCTTCGGAGTCGTTAGAGGGGTGCGCGTTACCAATCTTTGTCCGGAACTCATAATACCAAAAGTAGCGGCAACGTTGATGTAGTTATCTATATCTTTTATGTCTTGCGTAGTAGGAAGAAAAGCAACATCTATCTCTTGCGCACCCGCTAATTGAGGATTTGCAGGTAACGCTGTTCTTTCCGTACTGGAACAATTATTACCTGTATTTAGAATGGGTTTAACGGCTATCTGTTGCAACTCTTTATAATAGTTCTTGTATTGATTGTTAATTGCAGTACGCACATCAGATGAACTATAAACATTAGTTGTGCCAAATTTGCCGTAATGCGCAGTAGTCATACGGTACAGCAAGGCATACCGATGCCCGTCCGTATGATCTACTTTCATTGCCACACGCCATTGATAACCATTAGATACAATATCTCCTCCAATATTGGTACTCCCAACCTTTTCCGCTATCGTTTGTGCAAAAATACTTGCCGTTGTAAAAAAGAGATACAACAATATGGTACTGATTTTAATTTGTCGACTTTTCATATATTTATATTTTAGATTGTTAGACTTCCGTAGGCTGAAGCCTACGGTTAATTAATTCCTTTAACTCCTTTTAATTCTTAATTCTTAATTGTTAATTCTTAATTCTTAATTGTTAATTGTTATATTAATTTTCACCGATGGTTTTACCGTCTCATTTACCACGATGGGTTGAGGGGGGCTGTATATCACTCCGCAATCACCTTCTACATAATAGAGGAGATGTTTCCCATTATCGGATAAAGAAACCGGATAGGGCAAAATAATATCTGTATATTGGTTCGTACCGACACCCGTTTCTATTTGCCAGTGTTCGGAAGAAAATGTGCCTCCCGATATCTGCGGATAACTTGGATTAAGCAAACCGGAGCCGCAAAACTCAAGCGTTTCAATAGCACCAATAGTGGGTGGAGCACTCACCGTAAAAGTGGTTTCTTTGGTTTTAATCGTATTATTTCCATCTTTATATTCCATAACTATCGAATGATTGCCTATTGTTTGAAACATTATCGTAATCATTTCCGTTGAACCGTGCCCTACTAAACCCTTTCCTCTGTAATTTACCTCTTCAACGCCATCTTTATACCATCTTGGATAATCAGCAGGTTGTGCACCGGGCAAATTTGATACGGCAGTAACTTCATAAACAAAACCGCAAAACACTTGTCCTTTTGCATCGTCAAAATGAATACCGTTGATATAGGCTGCCATATCCAAACTGCGTGCTGCGGCTCCTACCGTATAAAAGTAATTGGTATAACTGCCCTGCCCATACACCAATGCTATAACCCCATTCGGATTTTCAATCAGTGCCGTAGCCGGTACATAAGCCGACTGAGCGGCGTTAAGCGAGCCAAAATGATACCTTCCGAAAGCATAACCGCTGTTGTGAACATTATTCTCCACCCATTGAAATTTGCCGGTTGAAAGCAAACTTTGCGGCTGTCCCCCGTTAATACTTATTGTCGTATTATCTTTCGTAGCGGTTGGAGAAATGATGATAATATCATGCTCCATTGCCAAATATACGTGTTTGCCATTCAAATCAAGCGGACTTACCATAGCACTGCCGATGGTTTGCTCTACAGGAGACAACCACGCAGCACCGGGCTGAGATGGGTCGCCTATATTCGCCGAAGGATTATAAATGTATGGGGCATGATGAATATAAACTCCCACAGGACTGCTCGATTCGATATAAGCCGCTTTTACACCCGGTTTTTTGCTCTGATACATAAAAAAATCATAATAACCCGCAGA
>Ga0099364_10004640_pt1 | contig 20764 bp, 14 predicted proteins | sample TergutTh196P3_FD_73070 | JGI IMG/M metagenome (GOLD analysis project Ga0099364, IMG submission 73070) | Microcerotermes parvus P3 segment gut microbial communities from Pointe-Noire, Republic of the Congo - Th196 P3 | ecosystem: Host-associated > Arthropoda: Insects > Digestive system > Gut ... | reverse complement strand
TTTCCCTGTCAACACAAAACCCACAGCTAAGACCTGTCATCTCTGTTGTACAAAAAGCTCTTGCTAATGGCGCATCTGAATATCTTGCAGAATTGTATAACCTTGGGAGGCAGGAACACAGTAAGCACCGCTTGTATCTAAGACTCAGCGAAGAAGAACGTGAATTCCTTCTTGGAAGTCCTGTTATTCCGTATGCGGCAGAGTTCTATAACTATCCAATTAGTTTTTATAATATGCGGGAGCGGCAATGGCAGGGCATATTTTTTGATATACTTGACGAATTGATAGAGCTTACAGGGCTTCATTTTGAGATTGTTAATGATGAAAATACCATTTGGACGGATTTGCTTGGAATGCTTATAGATGGAGAGGCATATTTAATTACTGAACTCCTTCAATCAGAGGCGAGAGTGGGTAATTTTCTATGGCCGTCAACTCCGACCATTACTGATAATTACGCGCTTCTGTCCAAGTCAGAAACCCCAAATGTAAGCCTTAATGAAGTTTTTAATGTCAGGGTGGGGGTACCGCGGGCAACTGCCTATGCGGATATGCTTCACTCATGGTTCCCCTTGCACACGAATATAGTCGAGTATGAGAGTTTCGATGCAACTTTCGAAGCATTGAACAGAGGCGATGTAGATATGGTGTTAACCAGCCAGAACCAGCTTCTGACCCTCACAAATTATTATGAGCTTTCGGGGTATAAAGCCAATCTTATTTTTGAATATGCAGCGGAATCATTCATCGGTTTTCATATAGACCAGGCTGTTCTATGCTCTATTATAGATAAGGCACTTCACCTGATCGATGTAAGGGGCATTTCATACCAATGGGCAAGCAGAACCTTTGACTTTCAGGCAAGGCTTTTACAAGCCCAACGCCCCTGGCTGATTGGTGCTATTGCTTTGGCATCAATGGTACTTTTACTTATGACGGTTCTTTTTGCAAGAAGCCGCAGTACCGGGAAGCGGCTGGACAGCCTGGTAAAAAAACGGACAGCAGAACTTGAAATTGCGATAGAAGCTGCAAATGCAGCAAACAAGTCCAAATCATCTTTCCTTGCAAATATGAGCCATGAAATACGAACGCCAATGAACACAATTTTAGGTGTAACCGATATTTTAATGCAGAACGAATCGCTTCCGGATGAAGTCGCAGAAGGGTTGAACAGAATATACGGTTCCAGCGATATGCTCATGGGTATCATAAACGACATACTTGATCTTTCAAAAATTGAAGCAGGCAAACTAGACATAATACCGTCTCAGTATTATGTTGCCAGTCTGATTAACGATTCCATTCATCTTAATTTGATGCGTATTGGCGACAAACCCATAGAATTTGACATTCAGATTGATGAGAACCTGCCTGCAAAATTGATGGGAGATGAGCTTCGTATAAAGCAAATTTTTAATAACCTATTGAGCAACGCATTCAAATATACTGAATCCGGAAAAGTTACAATGTCTGTGCTCTGTGAGCCATGCGACAATGGGGTTATGCTTGTTGTAAGTGTGCAGGACACCGGCCGCGGTATGACGCCTGAACAGGTGGCAAAATTATTTGATGAATATTCCCGTTTTGATGAGGCATCTTCGCGTTCAATCGAGGGGACAGGTCTTGGTTTGTCCATAACACAGCGTTTGATAAATCTTATGGACGGGAAAATTCATGTGGAAAGCACACCGGGTGTCGGCACACTATTTTCCGTGAGTTTACCCCAGGGGATGGTGGACTCAGAGATTTTGGGCATGGAACTTGCTGCAAGTCTGCAGCAGTTCCGTTTGAACGATATGATGCAGAAAAATAGAGGACAAGTTAAACGTGAGATGATGCCCTACGGGAAAGTTTTAGTCGTAGACGACGTTGAGGCAAATCTCTTTGTTGCCGAAGGTCTTCTTAAACCATACAAGCTTCGGATAGAAACCGTCATAAGCGGGTATGCAGCAATTGAAAAAATTAAAGAAGGCAAAATATACGACATTGTATTTATGGATCATATGATGCCTGGAATGGATGGCATAGAAACAGTAAAGCATATTCGCGATTTAGGGTACTCATCGTCCATTGTTGCATTGACAGCAAATGCAGTTGCCGGTCAGGCGGATATATTTCTACAGAGCGGTTTTAATGATTTCATTTCTAAACCTATCGACACACGCCAGTTGAACTCTGTTTTGAACAAAATGATACGCGATAAACAGCCGCAGGAAGTTCTTGAAGCAGCGCGCTCCACTGTCGCTAGCAGCCAAGCAGACAGTGTGCCTGCTGCGGCTGACACACAATTAGCAAACATAAAAATCAATGGTCTTGATATAATTATGGGGCTGGATAAGTTCGAAGACGATACGGAACTATACTTAAGAATCCTGCGCTCATATACAAGCAGCGTAACTGCAATTCTTCCCTTGATGGAAAATGTCAATGAAGAAACTTTAATTGATGATAAGTTGGCCGAATATCAAAGGGCTACTCACAGTGTTAAAGGAACAAGTCTGGACATTTGTGCAGAACAGATAGGTAATAAGGCGGGAGAGCTGGAAGATGCAGCCAAGGAGAAAAATTTAAATTTTATAGTAAATGAGAACCCGGAATTCCTCGATAATTTAAAGAAACTTATTCGTGACATTGAGGATATGCTTTCCGGTTTTGATGGCAAAACTATAAAACCCAAGAAGGATAAGATTGAAAGTGAACTGCTCTTAAAACTGCAGGGTTTTTGCGAAAATTACGATATGGACGGAGTAGATACTGTAATGGCAGAGATAGAAGAGTACGAATATGAGTCTGATCACGACCTTTCTGCCTGGCTTAGAAAGAATGTTGATGTGATTGATTTTGATGTAATTGCAGAAAGACTCTCCGCAGAGAATGGTATTAATAAATAGGGGAAATATATGAGTAATGAACGAAAGAAAGTTTTTTTAGTTGATGATACTGAGTTCGGCCTTGTAAGGACAAAACAATTTCTGAAAGATTATTATACAGTTTATGCCCTTGATTCATCATCAAAAATGTTTGACCTTCTTGAAAAGGTAATACCGGATTTAATACTCTTGGATATTGAGATGCCGGGGAAAGATGGCTACGAAGTCATTAAGATACTAAAAAATGATGAACGTTATGCCGAAGTACCTGTAATATTCCTTTCGGGTAAATACGACGAAGAAAGCATAATTAAGGGGCTTTCTCTTGGCGCTGTTGATTATGTAGTTAAACCATATTCTCCCCAGGATTTACAATCTCGTATTTCCTATAATATAGATTCTTATAAATTCCAGGGCGATTTTCATATAGATCGAGATAAAAACGCAAGCAAGCAGCTAAGTATACTCGTCGTTGATGATTCTCCTTCAATCTTAAGAGCAATTAATTTTGCACTAAACAATAAATACAAAGTACATACCCTGCAAAAACCGGAGAATTTAAAGAAAGTTTTGGCGAGCATAAAACCTGATCTATTCCTATTGGACTATAATATGCCCGAGGTAAACGGCTTTGATCTTTTAAGAACGATCCGAGAATTTCCTGAATACAAGGAGACACCTGTGATCTTTTTAACTGCAGAAAGATCAGAAGATAATTTAAAGGAAGCCATTAGCCTTGGGAGCAGCGGTTATATATTAAAACCATTTAATCCGAATGCTTTACGAGAAAAAATATCCAAATGTCTTTCTGTAAAGGATTAGTTAGCTAAAAACCCATGTTCTCCGAGAACTCGTCCATGAATTTGGGATCAACAGAAAGATCAATAACAGTGCATTTTTTGGTTATCTCCCTGCATTTTTCGATAAATAATTCTGATGCAAGCAGTTCCTCTGCTCCCCTAAGGCTCATATTACCGAGAATAATGATACAATCGACAAACTCCTTTGGAAGAAGACCTGTATCTACTGCATTCTTCTTATTAATAAAAAAACCAAAGCCTCCTGCTATGTAAACATTCTTTATTTCTGTTAATGCAAGGCCTGCATTCTTACAGAGTATCTTTATTCCCGAAAAGACTGCACTTTTGGCTAACTGGAATTGCCTAATGTCTCTTCCGGTAATTGTAACCCCCTGAGCAAGGGGATAGCCTTCCGGGTAATCTTCCATATATCCGGTTTCATCTATAATGCCTTGTCTTAACATAACGGCTATTGTATCGATAAGACCTGAGCCGCAGATTCCTCGTGGGGAAGTATTACCTATGGTAGTAATTTCTAGACGGTTTTCTCTTGCTAATTCGACAGCACTGATTGCTCCGCTTATTGCGTGCATACCACAGGAGATCTCTGCTCCTTCAAAAGCAGGCCCTACTGCTGCAGAACAGCAGAATATGATTTCTTTATTATATAGAGCCATCTCTCCGTTTGTTCCTATGTCGATATAAAGGGAAGGCTCGGGCTCTGAAAGAATATCTAATGCTGCAAGTCCTCCTGCAATATCTGCACCAATGAATGCCGAGATTGCAGGCAGCATGATAACCTTATCCGCGGATAGCCCTAGCTTTTCTCCCTGTAACTCCTTCTCATCAAGAAACACAGCTTGAAAAGGAATGGCCCCCATGCCGGCCGGGTCAATATTGAGAAAGAGATGAAGCATGCAGGTATTCCCGCTTACGATTAGTCTTTCAATGTTTTTTAGATTCCATTTTTGCTTAAAACTTTTAAGTATTTCCTCTGTTTGATTATTTATTAATTTATGAAGCTCTACTGTTTTACCTTCCATTGCCGCCGCAATTCGGCTCATTATATCTGCACCGTAAAGCTTTTGGTCATTTAGCAGAGATATGATTTCCAAGGTGCTCAGAGTTTCAAGGTTGATAAGCTTTGCAGAGACCGTGGTTGTTCCAATATCGATCGCGACTCCTGCGCGTACTATGTCCGGTAATGCAGCACTCTCTGTAACTTCAAGCTCGCTTGACAGAACCGTAAAATTATCGATGCATTCAATTTCTATTTCAGAAGAAGGAATTGCTTTGCATGCTCGCACCATTGACTGCTCATCCGGTATATCACCTGAAACCTGCCCTGATACTAGGCGTACCTTGCATTTCCCGCAGTGCTTTCTCCCGCCACAGGGTGCAGATAAAATTATACCTTTGCGTGCAAGGTTTATAAGTATGGTTTCGTTATTTCCTGCCGGGTTTATTATCAATTAAATTATTCCTGTAATATAATTTTATCATCGAAAGATTGGGTTGCTTTACAGCCGGGCTCCAATATAAGAAAATCATCTTCCCGCCAATTTCCGTTTATCATATTTCTTAGTAATGAAGGGTCTCCTTTTATTAAGTCGAAGTTTAACTTCAGACTTTCAGCGTATTTTTCTGCATTCCGGATATGATTTTCAAGATGCAGTTCATCCCAGTCAATGTATGCACATGTATTATACTTTTCAAGCACTTTTTGCTCTTGCTCAATAAGATAATCTGCATTTTCTTCATCATATCTATTAGCATAACGCTCTCGCCTTTGTTCAATAGTCTCCCTGCCTGCAAAAATCGTACATTCGTTCCAGCCCGGTGTAAAGCAAAAAACACCGCCATTATGCTCGTCAAAGTATTGCTTATACCTTTCCTTTGAACCTAAAAACAAGGTGATGCAATCATGAGCACGGGGAATTACCAACTTATACTTTTTGCTCATAAGACCGCATATTGCATTTGAGCAAAGGCCATATGCAAGCAGTATTGCATCGAAATCAAGGCTGTCCCTGTTCCTGCAACTGTAAATATCACTGCCTTCATCAATGCGATCGATTTCATTTTGTAAAATGCTGCGTAAGATGTCGGGGGTATCATGTAAGCCCTGCTGCAAATATGTTACGTCAATAAAATTGTCGGATTTAGAGCTTAAAAGGCTAATTTCTCGGTAAAGCACTTTACATGCAAGGAGCTTTAATCTTTTAAACATATAATAAACTGTCCATTAATAATAGATTTTCCTCAGGGGTTGCTGCAGGGACTTCGCAGCCTGCTGCAATCAGGAAATTGCCGGTTTCTGCAGAAAGGCATTCGCGTACCATTTTTTCGACATAAGTTGCATCACCTCTCAGCATCACTTCAACCGGATCAACATTCCCGCAGATGCTTATGCCGGTATCGGCAAACTCTGCGACAGTTTTTTTAAAGTCCACCATCCAATCTATGTCTAATATATCCGGTTCCGCTTGTTTCAGCAATGGAAGAATGGGCGTTATGTTCCCGCATATATGCAGTTTTACCTTACTTCCGTTATCATGAATGAACTTGGCAAGGGCTTTATCGTACTTAAGTCCGTACTGCTCATAAAGTGAAGGGCCAATGATCGATGCAACTGCATTTCCAACTCCGATTATGTCTGCTCCTGCTTTTATTTGCTCAAGCGCAAAGTTGCATTGAAATTTAAAAATTAAATCCATTAATTCAAGCATATCCTGATTATCATCTTCGGTTAGATCGGCAAGGTCATACATAAGGGCATTTAAACCGCGAAGGTCTGCAGTTTCTGCAAGGACACCTTCCACCCAACCGATGACAGGATAATCTGAAAGAACCTTCTGCCGCAAGAGCTCCACACCTTTAATTCGATCCAAGGTGCGAGGGCTTTCCAATGGGCTAATAACTCTTAAACGTTTTAAATCGTATCCGTCCGCGAGCAGGGGAGGATCACTAAAGGGGACTCCTTCTTCCGGGAATGTTAAAACTGCACCAAAACTAGATGCCTCTCTCATGGGGTCAGAGATTACACTTACAGAATCAAAGCCAAAACGCTCTGCACAAATCAAGTTTCCTTCTACTAAGTTTCTATAGTCAAGAACATACTCCCGATAACTTACTCCGGCTGCCTTTGCTACAAGGCCCATTGCAATATTCATGTTTGGGATCTTATCTACACTCATCCCCTTTAATCTTGCATACAATCTTTCGCTTGAAGTCATCCTATTTTATACCTTAAAGGCAAGCAATGTTTGCGTCTTTTGGAATTGTAAGATAGGCATTCATCTCCCTATGACCTAGGGTACTCCCGAAATAACGAACAGCGCCGGTTGAGTATGCAAGTCTTGTAAAATCAAGCCTGCCTGAAAGAATACGGTTATAAGTATCTGCAGTCATGTAGAGCTTTGTATCGTAATTTACAGCCTCGCCCTTGCTTAGTGTGCAATTTCCATCGGCTATGGCTATAGTCCACACACCGTCATTTTTTCCGCTGTCATGAAACTCGTATACAATGATGAGCTTTCTGTCTTTTGCTTTAGTCCTGTCAAAAAACTGCGGAATTTTCTTTAAGTAATTTTCAACAATATAATCAGGCTCAATATACATTTTCTTCCGCATCTGCTTAAGACCTAATTCCATTAAAAGCTGTTTTAACATTTACCTGCCTCCATAACAGCTTTCGATACAGCTCGCAGATTTTCTATGCTCGTGCCGTTAGGAACTGAGTCGCCTGAGCCGAGGAGTATACCGGGCCTGCCGCGGGTTTTTTCGAGAATTTCCACGGCTTTTTTATAGCATTCATTGGGATCATCTGCTATGAAGGTGTCGCAGCCTATTCCGCCTTTCACGGCATGGCCCGGGAATGCATCTGCCGCTTCCCAGAGTTCCATGTCACCGGTTGGCCCCGGTGCTATGTCAGCAATGCAGTCAAACCGGCATGAAGTAATATGCTCACATAGATACTTTAGCTTTCCGCAGGCGTGTATTACATGGAGCTTACCATAATCCCGGAGAATTGCAGAATATTCATTCAATTGGTTAACACAGTATTTTTCAAAATGCCCGGGCGACATTGTGGTCCAACTTGTATTTTCAGAGTTTACAAAGATATCTGCCTTGCTTCGTTTAACTGTTTCCTTGATTTGAATAAGGTTATTCCGGTGCATCAGTGCCATGACTTCATCAAATAGCTCCGGCTCATCTGCCTGTAAAACATAGGTGTTTTCTACTCCTGCAAGAAAATTAATGAAGGTCTGAAAGGGAGAAAGTCCAATGCCAACATCGGTTATTACGCCATCATCACCAATAATTTTATTCTCCCAATCGTAATGATCGGTTAAATCGGCAACAAACAGGAAACTGTTTTCAAGTACATAACGGTATGCTCGCAAGTCTTCAGCAGTTTTAAGCATATACTCAACAGGTGCATTCATCGAACCGCCAATACCGCTGCGCTGTCTTTCAGTTATGGTGCCCTCGGGCGTTTCATAACCCGTAACAATATCACCGTCAATAAAATACTGTATTCTATTTATCTTAGCTTTATTCTTGGGCATCCAGAGACCAAGTCTATCGGCAATTGCCTGTGTCCAGATATCGCAGCCTATTGCCCGCTGAGCTTCAGCCACTCTATGCGGAGCATTTTTGGTAAAGCCTGCTATTGTGTACGGAACAAGGAGGGGAACCCAGGGGACTCTATCCACCGGCTCCCTCCTTAATGCCGCAAGAATGCGTTCCTTTCCTGTCATCTCAGGCTTCTTCTCCCCTGCGTGCTTTTAACTCTGCAAGGATGGCAGGATATTGCTTATCTAGCTTAAAGAAGAACATTATTATACCCATACATATAAAAAGGAAAATGGGTATCCATAGATAAACAACACGAATTGCATTAATTGTTGCATCTGATTGTCCTGTAGGCCCGAACCCCTCAACTACTCTTGGCACATATCCTCCAACGCTCAGGGCAAGACTGACTATGGCCATTCCAAGACCATTCCCAAGCTTTCCTCCAAAACTGGACGCACTGTATACCAGTCCCTCGGTACGCACTCCCGACTTCCATTCACCGTATTCAATTGTATCTGCAATGATTGCAAATAAGGTGCCTATGATAAATGCTGAACCAAAGGCACGGATTACAACTGCAACAAAAAACATGGTCAGACTTGTGTCCACTCCCGGATCGGAGGCAAGAATTATGATGCAACCTAAAATGCCACAGATAATACCGATAAGGGCTACTGTTCTTTTGCCTGCTTTTTTTACAATTGGTGCAATAAGGAATGTACCTGCAAGCATTGGAAGCACTCCAATTATAGTTATCGTTCCAACCAAGGTCAGATCGCCAAGTATTTCCCTGGTAAAGTATACACCAATGCCGCCAAGACCTGTTGATGTATATGACATGACTGCATAAATTACAACCATGATCCAGTATTTATTTTTAACCAGGGCCTTTAAACCTGTTTTAATTGGTACATTGTCTTTAATGGTTACAGATGTTTCAACCCGTTCCTTTGTATTAAAATATGTAAGGAAGAACATGATCGCTGCAAGAATTCCCAATAGTCCAAATGTCAAACGCCAGCCCTGAGCTCCGCCTCCGCCAAGAGTGGCAGTCATCCTGGGAACGACCATATTAACAGCAACACCTGCAACAATTGCCATAAACAGGCGGAAAATATTCAATACAGAACGCTGGTATTGATCCTGGCTCATTGCAGCATTCATTACTCCATAAGGTATATCAACAGCTGTATAAACAATGGTGGTTAGAATATTATAAGTAATAAACGCGTAAATTACCCTTGCAAGTAAGGGCCATTCAGGGAAAACATTGAAGCATAAAAAGGTGGCAATCGCAAATGGAATAGCCATCCTTAATATCCAGGGACGGGCCTTGCCTTTTGGGTGTTTGCTTCTGTCAATAATAATTCCCATCCCTATATCCGAGACTCCGTCGAATATACGAGATATAAGAATGAGAATCCCTACCGTTGCCGCAGGTAATAAGGCGATGTCTGTATAAAACAGTACCATGAAACCACCGACAGAGGTCCAGACAAGGTTACATGCAAGACTGCCAAGACTGTAGGAAAAACGCTCTTTAAAAGTCAGTTTAACATCCATATAATCCTCCAATTATAATACAATTTCCCATTTAAGCGGCTTTTCTCCGCCGCCCGCGCCATAAAATGAAATTCCGTTTTCTATTTTTTCAAATTCTGATGTTACGCCGTTTACATTTAACTTAAATGTCTTTGATGAATCAAAGAAAATAAGCTCGATCTTCCACTTTCCTTCAGCGATGGGGCAATAACTACCGGTAAAACCTCTTTCTGTACGCTCAAGTGAAGCAAGGGGGCTTTCGAACTTGTATACAAGTTCGGGGAAACCCAAGTTAAAAACCACACCTTCCTTAGTAAAGCTGTCTGCGATTAAAGATGCGGCATTATAAAGAGTCCATGCATGAGGATGGAGATTATAAACAGGAAAGTCTATCCAGGAAAGACGCTCACTTCTGCTTTCAGGATCGTTAATGATGAAAGTTCGCCCCGGGCTATCGGAGAGTATTGAGTTAAATGTATCAGGTCCGCTCCAAGTTCCCTCCCAAACTTCCGGATAATGTTCCGCATGATTTGCAAGAGTATTTTTTCGCCACTCATCGTAAGCCTCGGCAGGATCAATTTTATTTAAAGCCATTATAAGAGTGCCATTAATCGAAGGCCAAATTCCTGCGTTAGTAGCCATTCCCTTCGGTGCTTTCATTTTGCCATGGTCAGGGCATTTATGCATGAGTAATGCGCCAATCGGGGAAGGCTCTCTATTATTCTTTTTTATTTCCCCTGCAAGAATTTTCGCCTGCTCCTTGTCGGCCGCGCCGCTTAAGAGTGCCCAGGGCTGCGGCTCGAGATACAGGATATCCTCGTCTACCCATCCGATACCGCTTCCAAGGTATGCACGTCTAAACCATTTACCGTTCCACTGCTTTGCGACAGCTTTTCTCTGCCTTTCTGCGAATGCTGCAACCTCCGTACTGCCCTCCCCTGCCATTGCAAGAACTTCTGTGTATTTTGCAAGTACAGCGGCTGCGAATGCTCCGATTAATACGCTTTCACCTTCTTTGTAAATCCTCTGCTGCTCGGCAGGATCGGTGTTTCCGACCACCACATTGTCGTTCCAGTCGCCTCCGAGAATGCGGGGCAGATCGTTTACACCAACACCAATGGAAATGAAGTGTGCATAGGTGCGTTTTGCGAGGTTCAAAATTGTTTCTTCTTTTTGTTTTTCACCCTTAAAAGGATACGCGGTGACTTTTTCTTTAAGGAAGTTTATGTCTTTTGTTGCAAGAACATACTCGGCTAAAATCCATAGGAGCCAAAGTTCCAAATCGTTGGACAAAAAGGGCGTTATCATTATCGCCCCGTGACCGCATATACCGTAAGGCACTGTCCCATCGGGCAGCATGGACTTGAAGGTATAGCGCAGAACTTCACGAACGAGACCTGCGTCAGTGAAAATAAACGGCATAACATGCTGCAGGGGATCGCGGGAAGCACCCTGAAACCCGATAATATACTGGTAAACATGCCCCTGAGAAAGAATATGCTCGTTAAATCCTGTGTCGTAGGTAAGTGCTGACCTCAAAGAATGATTATGCCAATTGAGCTCACGGTCTATCCATTCTTTACCCGGAACCTTTAACGAAATTCTTTTTTCCTTCCATTTAGTACATGAGTCAGAAAACAAATTATCAAAATCGGCGCTGTACTTATTAATTAACTTAGAACTCTCAAAACCCTTTGGAACATAACCGTATAAATACGTGAGGGTGACTTCACTGTTTGCGGGCAGATTAACAGGTGAAACTGCAATCATTGCCGTGTGGGATTTTCTTGTTTTACTTGCAACCGGTCTGTATAAGCCGTCGGGGTTGCCCGGGCCTCCCGGGCCGAAAAACTTTTTAGCATCTGTCAGAAAAGTATTTACTTTAGTGTTAATTGCATGGAGGAAAGTACCGGGGGGATTTATATCTTCTTGATCTTCGATCTCCCCAAGATAAAGAGAATAGTTATTTACCTTTTCGATTAGGGGTCTATACTTCTTTACCGCCAGCTTCCAGAACATTTTATCTTTAAACTCGAAGCCTTTAAACTTCATTTTATTATGTATAGTATTTCCATCATATGAATAATAATGCTTATACCTTTCTGCGAAGTCCTGCCTATATTTTTTTGCAGAATTATTTATATAGGTATCTTGCCTTGCACCCTTCCCTACCCTGGACATAAGATTTGTTCTTAACGAGAGGGGATATGGCTTTGTACCCCAATACTCATACCATTTTAACTCTTTGGCAGTATTAGAATTGTTTTTGATTGTAATACGGGAAATCAGCACAGGGTCATCACCGTAGGGAGTAAAGATGAGTTGTTCTGCCGACAGGTCACCCTTAACTACTGTTTTACGCATATAACCTGCACCATAGACACGATCAAAGCTGTCGGCTTTTCCATCGTAATATGTTGAGAGTACAGTTTTTCCGTCTATAAGCCAACCTATGCCGCCTCCGTAACAATGATTATCCGGATCAATATCAGAAAGCATTTTTGGAGAGCCTTCATCTTGGCGCACCTGTACTGTGCCAGAGTTTGAAGCAAGGCAGATTATACGGTCATTGCCAAATTGAAAGCTGTGGTCATTATTCTTTCGCCATAACTCATTAGTCGGCGATATTGCTGCCGGGTCTTTTAACTGATTGCATTCGTAAGAGTAGGCAGGAAGCCCATTTTCGTCTGTGATCCATTTGCCAAAATAGCCTGAACCAAATTCTTTCATTTACTTCCTCCTGCTTAATTAAGAGCGTCTATCATGGCAAGGAAATTTTCTACAGGCACATTCGGTTGTGCATTATGGATGGTATTAAAAACAAACCCGCCTGAATTGTTAAATATGCTCACATGACGCTTAACTTCTTCTTTTACTTCATTGGTAGTTCCATGCGGCAGAGTAGATTGAGTGTTCACGCCTCCTCCCCAGAATACGAGCCTGTCTCCATATTTATTTTTTAAAACCTGTGGGTCCATGCCCGCCGCAGAAACTTGAACCGGATTTATGATGTCAAAACCTGCCTCGATTAATAATGGAAGCAGAGGCTCAATTGCACCGCAGCAATGCTTAAAGATTTTCCATTTTGTGTTTACATGAATCCAATCTGTCATTTTTTTATAGTAGGGCAGATACATTTCGCGGAAAACATCAGGGGAAAGCATCAAACTCTGTTGGCTTCCGAAATCGGCACCGCAAAGTACTATAACAGAAATACGATCCCCCACAGCCTCGTAATACATTTTTAGATTTTTTACCGCTATGTCGGTTTGCCTGTCAAACACTTCTTTTATGAAGTCGGGTCGTATTAATGGGGAGATATACCAATCTTCAAGATCACGCACTCCCTTGGGGTCATTTAGCATTGTTGCAGGGACGAAGGCAATGTCGCCAAGTCCTGTGCCGCCCGGGCCCCCGGACACAATGGCACAGTCGCTGCTTTCGTAAAGGGCTCGAGTTTCTATTTCGATCTTCCTTAAAGTCTTTTCATCAAGCAGGGTGAACTCTTCAAGATTATCTTTTGGATTAGGCTCCTCATCATCATCAAGGGGCTTAGCCCTTACCGTGGCATCAAAGTAAAAGCCGTCCTTCGGCATTACACCTGAAGGCGGATAATTTCGATCTCCTCCTGCATATTGATACAGCCTTCCGTCACTTTCATACTCGGTATTAAAGCTTTCGGGCACAAGCACCGGAGTGCCGTCGTTCATTGTAAAAGGTTTAACCGGTGTATTGTCAAAACCAAAGAGGTTACCTGCAGGCCAAGTGCAGACAGTGTCTGCACCGAGAGCTTTGCGCAGATCCTCATCTACTGCACCGAGCATCTGATAGGGGCAGAAAATTTTTACAGGGGTTTCAGGGAGGCCGAGCTCGCGGCGAAGTTTATAGACTAAGGGGGCAGCGATTCCTGTAATACCTGTGGTCCCGAAATCCCTCGGAGTTCTGTCCGGGGAGCGGTGCTCAAGTGCCAGTTGCACTCTTTCCCTTGAAGTCATGGCCGCCTCCCTATACTACAAAGGTCTTTGCCATTTCTGCGGCACTTGCCGCATCCTGACAATAAGCATCAGCATGAATAGATTCACAAAAGCTCTGAGTGACAGGTGCGCCGCCTACCATCACTTTTACCTTATCTCTTAGTCCTGCTGTTTTGAGAGCTTCGACTACCAGTCCCTGCTGGCTCATTGTGGTTGTAAGCAAGGCAGACAAACAGAGAATATTTGGATTATGCTCCTTAATTGCCGCGATGATCTTCTGCTCGTCGATGTCAACTCCAAGGTCAATAACTTCAAAGCCTGCGCCTTCGAGCATCATGCGGACAAGGTTCTTCCCGATGTCGTGGAGATCACCTTTCACGGTGCAGATTACAACTTTACCGATAGGTTTTACACCTGCCTCAATCAATTTGGGTTTTAAAACTTCGGTCCCCTTATTTAATGCCCTTGCGGCAATTAAAACCTCAGGGACAAATACTTCATTATTCTTAAACCTTACTCCAAGCAAGCTCATGCCATATAAAAGTCCCTTGTCAAGGATATCCTGGGCAGAGACACCTGAATCCAGAGCCTCCTGTATCAGGGCAACTACATCTTTTGCCTTTCCTTTTTGCAAACTTTCAGAAATATTGTCTATTATTGACATCATCTACCTCCATTCCTTCCTTACATATCATATTTTTTAGGGTCAAGCTTATCACAATCTTCCATTATATCGGCAATTAATGATTGCACATCATTTGGCAGGGTGGCAACTGCTTGTGAAAGATCGTCAAGCCATTTGAGTTCCTTATCGCTTAAAATGAGCTCATTATTATCAAACCCTCGTCTAATAAAATCAAGCGCAAGGCTTACTGCCTTTTTTGTTCTTGGATAATTTCCTTCTATTTTCACAAGTTCCTTTGATATTTCAAGAGCAATGTCAGGGCGAAGAACGTATGCCTGGGGGTCAAGCTTAGAATCGCTGTCTGCATGCAGATCGCGCAGCAAAAGGGCCTGCTCCTTTCCCTTGGAAAGAGCTGTGTTCATAAGTCTGCAATCGTAGACGAGCTGCTCAAAGGAAACGGTAGGTGCCATTCCGCCAAGGAGCTTAATATTCTGGATCGACTCATTACTCCATACATCGGCAACACAGGCTGCAATATTTCCAATAGGTGAGAGATGTGCACAGGCTGCCGTCCTTCCTTCCATGGAAATCGGAGTTCCTGTTATGGCCTTTATATAAACACCTTCATAACCGCAGTCCTTGTGCGGACCCTTCGCACCGCATTCAAGTGCGACAAGGCTTCTTTGAACAGTTGCAACCCTTACAGCTGCAGCAAAAACCTTGGGAATATAACCCCTGTCGGCAAGTACCATTGCAGTATTGCCAAAACCGCAGGCTGTATCACCTGAAGCGATTGTATCTGTATCGTCTGCAATTTTCACAATCTCTGTCCAGAGCTTCTCCATGTCGGCACAAGCCAATACAGAAAGTGCAAAGAGAGACTTGCCGATATCACAAAACATAATTGCATCATCGTGTACTTCTTTTCCGCCAACAGACTCTATTGCAAGGAAGTCGGCCCCGGCCTTTGCGCTGCCTTCAAAAGTGCGCATAATGCAGTCCCAATGCCTTCCCCTCCACATATGCTCTAAATCGGAGCCTTCACGAATATCATTAGGGGTAATTCTGACACTGCCCTTAATCCCGTATTTTGCCTCATGGTCTTTGATTATATCAACAACAATTTTACAAATTTCAATTCCCCAATCGGGATTAAAGGTCATTGGAGGCAAGGTTTCAATCTCTGCTATGAAACCGGGAGTATGCAATTCCCTTGCTCTTATGCATATTTCAGTGATTATTTCAGAATAGGTTTTTTTAATATCACCCAGGGTTTCCTTTTCAATAAGCATTGTGGGCAGGGTAAAGTTAATTTCGGGGTATACTATTCCTCCTCCAATAACCATGCCATTTTTCAATGTAATCGGATGCAATGCCTTTCCGAAAATAAAATCGTCAAGATCCCGGTAGCCGGTTTCAGTAAAAGCTTGTCTTGCCATATTTACCCCCTTAATCCTGCCATAAAAAAATTATTGACTCAATATTGAGCAAAAGTGGAAAGAAAAATGGTAAAAAAGGACATTTTTTTGTCAAATATTCCGGCTTTTATAGACAAAAACCATTAAAAAAGGTAAAACATTTATACATGACAGGTAAATTAGGGAATATTATTACTCTTATCGGGCATCACTTCGCGGTTCATTCTTATTTTGAACAGCGCCTCTTTGAATATAGCATGGGCAATCATAATCATTCGACCATCGAACTTTTTTATGTAGTAAACGGACGAGCTAATTATACTATTACAAGCAGTAAGCAGAAAACGGTTACTGAGCACCTAAAGAAGGGTGATCTGATTCTGCTTGATGCAAACTGCCCGCATAGACTATCAATTGAAAAGGGCTGTCACGGTCTTTTTCTTGAGCTTAACAGTATTGCAACAGACAGCGATTCTGTACCTGTGATTGACAGCTATGAGCTTGTATGCAATTGCGACAGCCTTTTAAAGGCCTTTCATGAAAAGAGCTATATTTTGCTCAGCGATTTCCAGTTTATTAAGCAGACGATTCTGCGTCTTCAATCCTTACTAAACTCAGACAAGCTCGAATATGCAGATCATTATTTCACCCAGGTTATCATAGCGGAACTGCTGCTCAATATTAATGAATGCTATAGAAAGACCTATCTTACGAACCCTTATATAAGCCGTATTATCGAGTTTATAATTCGTGAGTATCAGGAGAATATTACTGCTTCGACTATAGCAAAGGCAGTAAATATGAATGAAACCTATATGCAAAAGTTATTCAAGAAAGAAATGGGAGAAACCTTACTTGAGTATATCACCAAGTATAGAATCTCCCAATCCATTGCATTAATGCGCAATACTAACATGAAATTTGTTGATATTGCAGCGCAAGTTGGCTTTAATAATCGCCAGACCTTTTACAATGCATTCAAGGAATTCACAGGATATAATCCCCTGCGCTATAAAAAGTTTTTATCACGCCCTGTTTCAAGTTTTACTGCAAAATAACCCTGTTTTTCTCCATAGTATCGAGCTTATAATTATCCCAAAGCTTTCCGTACTCGGCCCTTATGGTCGGTATTATTGAAAGACCGATGGCAATAAGCCAGTGAATGCCACTGATTGCAGCGAAACCGAAAATAGGTGCTATGGGCGGTATGCCTACAAGGCCTGCAAATACTATAATCATGATCCCGGCCCTTAGAGGCAACTGAGGATTATCCTTAAAACCGCGCTTGAAAATCGACTGCCTTGATCTTACCGTAAGTATGTGCAAAATCGATGTCCAGCCAAGAATAAGAAATGCAATAGTCTGCCCTATAGCCTCCGATGGCGGAAGGGCCCCGGGTATGCTCACAAATTTCCCGATATAAAAACCTGCAAGGGTAACAAAAGAGAACGCTATTATTTGGGTAATAATAACTTCAAAGAGTCCTCCGCCAAAAAAGCTTTCGTTACGGTCGATTGGTTTCCTATTCATTATGCGTGAATCCGACCTTTCCTGAGCCAAAGCCATGCCCGGGATACCATCACCGATTACGTTTACAAGTAATAGCATAACAGGTGTTACAGGCATACCCCACCTTGCAATTTGGCAAAACAGCAGTATCACTATCTCCGACATATTACAGACAATAAGAAAGTAAATTAGTTTTCTGATATTGGAAAAAACATTTCTCCCCTCTGTTATTGCAGATACTATCGAAGAGAAGTTATCATCTATAAGAACCATGTCTGCGGCGCTTTTAGCAACTTCGGTACCGGCAATGCCCATGGCAACACCGACATCGGCAGCCTTAAGTGCAGGTGCATCATTTACACCGTCGCCTGTCATAGAGACTACACTCCCCTTCCTCTGCCAGGCCTGTACGATTCTAATTTTATCCGAGGGAGAAACCCTTGCATAAACCGAATAGAACTCAATGCTTTGGAAGAGTTCTTCATCACTTAACTTTTCAAGCTCCTGCCCCGTAATAACGCCTTCTTTTGCAACAATGATCCCAAGTTCCTTTGCAATCGCTCCTGCAGTTGAAGCATGATCACCTGTAATCATAATCGTGCGAATACCGGCACTCCTGGCACGGGCTATAGAAGCTGCAGCCTCGGGTCTAGGCGGATCGATTAGGCCGATAAACCCCTGGAAATTAAGCTCGGATTCAAGTGACTCAATATCTTCCTTTTCAGGCAGGCTATCAATTTCTTTTGTTGCAAGAGTAATAACACGCAGTGCATCATCTGCAAAGGCGTTATGCGCATCGTCAAGTTCCTTCTGGTAGTTATGGTCTTTTCTCTTATATGGGATCTTGTCAAAGGCCCCCTTTGTAAGGACAAGATAGCCGCCGCCGGGTTTCTTAACCACAGTGGTCATCATCTTTCTTGCAGAAGAAAAGGGGATTTCTGCAACCTTTTCAAAGGTTTTTTCAAGCACCTTCTTATCGATACCCTTTTCAAGAGAAAGACTCATGATCGCCGACTCAGTGGGGTCTCCGATGATCTTCAGCTCCTTACCTTGGGCATCCGTGCCCTGAGCCTGTTCTACTATCACATTGCTTGCAAGGAGAAACTGCTCGATAAACTCACGGTGCGCCACGGCATGCTCGCCTGTGCCTGCATCACTGTCGCTAATGGGGTCAGAGCCGTAAAGCCACAGCCGTTTTATAGCCATTCTGTTCTGAGTCAGGGTGCCGGTTTTATCTGAGCAGATTATCGATGTACTGCCAAGGGTTTCCACAGCCTGGAGTTTTCGAATAAGTGCATTTTTGGCGACCATTTGTTTAACGCCTTGGGTAAGAATCAATGTGACAATGAGCGAAAGAGTTTCAGGTACTGCTGCAACGGCAAGGGTGACAGTTATAAGAATGAGACTCCAAAATTCCTGCTGCTGGGTCATTCCAATCAAAAACAGGGTGAGGGCAGATGCAAGAGCTATTACGCTTATCACCTTACCTAATTTTTGCAGCCTTAATTGCAGGGGTGTTTTCATTTTTTTTGTATGCTGTAAAAAGGCTGCAATAATACCTATCTGCGTATCCATTCCGGTTGAAGTAACTACTGCCCTGCCGTGTCCTCCGACAACGAGGCAGCCGGAGAAAAGCATATTCGTCTGATCGCCGAGAGGGGGATTATCAATCTTTAAGGAGTCAGTATATTTCTCTCTTGGTTCACTTTCACCTGTAAGGGAGGATTCATCAACAGTAAGGCTCTCAACATCAATGAGGCGGGCATCAGCCGGCACCAGGTCTCCGCTTCTTACAACAATAATATCTCCGGGGACCACTTCCTTGGTATCTATCTGCTGTTTCATGCCATTACGAATAACATAACAGTTTGGACTATTAAGCACAGAAAGAGCATCAAGGGCCCTTTCTGCCCCCCGCTCCTGGGTTATGGCAAGAACAAGGTTCATGATTACGATGGCAAAGATTACACAAGGCTCGATATAGCCGTGCCCGTCTCTTATTGCGAGGAGAAGGGAAAGAACGGCTGCTACAAGAAGAATGATAACCGACACATCCTTTAGGTGACGAAGTGTCTGAACAACGAGGCCTTCTTTCTTTTTTTCGTTAAATTTATTTAGGCCGTACTTTTCCTGCCTGAGCGAAATTTCATCTGTTGACAGACCTTTCTGCCCATCTGAACCATAATTCCTTAATACGGAATCCTTATCCATATTATGCCAGTTGCTCAAGTTATCCTCCATTATGTCTATTGTGACAAACTCTTGACATTTTGAATAGCCTGCTCCACCATTGGGGAGGAGAAAAAACATGGCAAGTATTCAAAAGTTTATAGGAACAGACATAGAAATTGCGCAGGCTGTTTATCCTGAACATGCACTGCATATAAACGATGTTGCAAAAAAGGCAGGAATCCCGGAAGAGTATATCGAGCATTACGGCAAGTATAAAGCCAAGGTTGATTATAATTTTCTTTCAAAAACCTCAGACAAAAAAGACGGGAAGCTGATTTTAGTAACAGCAATCTCTCCAACCCCTGCAGGCGAGGGCAAAACAACAACAACCGTGGGGGTTTCAGACGGGCTTTCAAAGATTGGGAAGAAGGTGATGGTTGCCTTAAGGGAGCCGTCTTTAGGGCCGGTTTTTGGCGTTAAGGGCGGGGCCGCAGGAGGCGGCTGGGCACAGCTCATCCCGATGGAAGACATCAATCTGCACTTCACAGGAGATTTTCATGCAATAGGGGCTGCAAACAACCTGCTCGCTGCGTTAATCGATAATCATATTTATCAGGGTAATAAGCTGAATATAGATCCAAGAAAAATTACATGGCGCAGATGTGTTGACATGAATGACAGGCAGCTCCGCTTTATAGTCGACGGCCTTGGAGGTAAGGCTAACGGTACTCCAAGGGAGGACGGTTTCGATATCACGGTTGCCTCGGAAGTAATGGCCATTCTCTGCCTGTCATCGGGAATTGAAGATTTAAAGGAAAGACTCGGGCGAATTATCATTGGTTATACAGCTAAACGAAGTTTCGACGGGAAGCAATCCGAAGAGCTGCCCGTTACAGCTGCACAGCTTAAGGCCAATGGCGCAATGGCGGCTCTGCTTAAAGACGCCTTAAAACCGAACCTTGTGCAGACCCTTGAGGGAACACCTGCCTTTGTTCACGGGGGGCCCTTTGCAAATATTGCCCACGGCTGTAACTCCATAATGGCCACAAAAATGGCGTTAAAATGTGCAGATTATGTTGTGACCGAGGCAGGCTTTGGTGCAGACCTTGGCGCAGAGAAGTTCATTGACATAAAATGCCGCTACGGCGGGCTAATCCCCTCAGCCGACCTCCTTGTTGCAACCGTAACACCTCTTAAATAACAAGGAGGCGCAAAAAAGAATGATCTCGAAAAGGAGAACCTCAACGCAACAAAAGCCAGCCTTCCCAAAATT
>Ga0099364_10004639_pt1 | contig 20765 bp, 18 predicted proteins | sample TergutTh196P3_FD_73070 | JGI IMG/M metagenome (GOLD analysis project Ga0099364, IMG submission 73070) | Microcerotermes parvus P3 segment gut microbial communities from Pointe-Noire, Republic of the Congo - Th196 P3 | ecosystem: Host-associated > Arthropoda: Insects > Digestive system > Gut ... | reverse complement strand
ACACTAAAATCTCTCGGCACAAAACCGCATAGGCAATAGCTTTTGCGCCGATTTATTTTGTGTTTCTTTCAAGTTAATTTACTATATTACTACTACGAGGAGATGTCGGTCGCGGAAATCGCGGCGCAGTTGGCGGTGCAGGAGACCACCGTGCGAAACCGCCTTGCGCTTGCCCGCGACAAAATCCGCAAGACTTTGAAATCGCTCGAAAAGGACGAGGGCTTGAAGCTCTACATGAGCGCGCCGCTGATTCTTGTCCCGCTTTTGCACTTGAGCATGAGGAATACGCAAATCACTGCAAACTTGCTCGGTAGTATAATCAGCAGTCTGAGTAATCAAGGCATTGACAACGAAAGGCTTGTCGAACCTATTGCCGAGGGCACAATTCCGCAAAACGTAAAAATCCTGCAACTGCAAATGAACACAGTCACCAACATTTGTGCAAAATAACCAATATATATATATATATTGGTTATTTTGCTAATAGCACCAAAAAGTAAATTATGGTATAATTAGGTTATCAAATTTATTTTTAAGGAGTTATGAAATGAAAAAGATTATTTCAGCATTACTTACAATTTCTCTCGCTTTTTCTCTTACAGCCTGTGGTGGCGAAGAAGCCGCCCCCGAAAGCACAGGCTCTCTGTCTGACTTGATTCAAAGAATGGGCGAAGAACCCCCGCAGCAACCCACCGCAGATGTTCAGACGCCCGAAACTAACGACAACAGCAGCCCCACGCCGCCCCCCGATGAACCCACGAACCCCATAGCTCAAAAACCTACTGTTGACTGGGAACGAGCTGTAAATCCCCCGGCAGATTTATCTGCCGCAACCAAAGACGACTTCTCTTACAAATATGATTCCAGCTTAAACGGCATCGTAATCACTAAGTACACCGGTAACGAAACCAGTGTCATAATCCCCGAAACAATCGAAGACGAGCCTGTTATGAAACTCGACAATAATACTTTTGCAGGGAATAAAACAATCGAATATATTTATTTTCCTAATAACTTACAAGAAATTCACGGCGATGCATTTAAGGGTTGTTCCGAACTCACCCTCGTAATTCCGGAAAACATTGAACTTACAGGTTTAGATTCATTCTTTGACCCGAGTGTCAAAAATTTTATATTATCTGATAATATGCTCGGATTGAATAATTCGGCTTATCTGCCGTTTTTTCAAGAGCTAAACAAGAACGCTAATCTGGAAACTATCAAATATAATGACACAGAATATATTTTTAATGACAATCGAATTAATATAGTCTCTGAATTATACAATCTCGTTACCGGTAGTGACTATACCTCAGACATTGAGATGGCCGAAATCTGGGATTATAAGTACATAACTCTTCTTTATGAACATGTCAATTTCCTTGATTCTGATATTCGAGGTATAGCCGTGACAAACTATAAATCAAGCAATTCTGATATCAAGGTAACGATTCCATCGGAAATTGAAGGAACCCCAGTCGTATCTTTAGGTATTTTTGGATATGCACCATCATCTTTATCTCTATTTTCATCAACCAAAAATATTATTGAAATTGTTATCCCAAATACCGTATGCGTAATAGGTTCTAATGCTTTTGAAAATATGAAAGATTTAAAAGCTATTAATATTTCTGATAATATAGAAATAATTGGGGACTATGCCTTTAAAGATTGCGTTCTGCTAAACATTACGCTCCCACAAAATCTTAAATATCTTGGATTTGAAGCGTTCACAAATTGTGCTTCATTAACAAATATAACACTTCCACAAAATCTTAAACATCTTTACCGTGCATTTAGTGGTTGCCCAAATATTAAAGAGTTAATAATCCCCGATAGCATTGAATCTATAGGCTTTTCTTTCACAAGTCGTGGACTTTATGCCAGCGTTGCAGATATTGACGACTATTTAAATTTCACAAACATGACAGTAATTTATCGTGGGGTTGAATACACCAACGCTCACGAATTGTTTCTCGCAATAGAACCATATTTTTCAGATTCACTTAAAGAACGTGTTGAAGATGCCAGACAAGCAAATTCATTTTTATAAAAATTGTCAATTTCTCAACTTTTACTAAAAACTATCCCCTGCGAGTTGAACAGAACCAGTAAAAACGGACAATAGACAAAAGCCCCCTGTTTAAGGTATAATAAAACAGGGGGTATATCTATGCCAAGACAATATACAAAAATAAAGGAACATGAAAAAGAAATCATAAAAATGATAGAAAAAGGCTATACAAAAAGAGAAGTAGCAGAACATTTCGGTTTCAAAGACAAATACACAGTAAAACAATTTATGAAACGATACAAGAAAAATCAAAAGAAAATAGAATTAGGAGTATTACCTAAAAGACGCGGACGACCGCCCAAGGATTACAAACCAAGTGAAGCAGATAAAGACAATGAAATAAAACGGTTAAAAATGGAAAATGAGCTACTGCGGGATTTTCTGCGGCTCGCCGAAAGGAGGTGAAAAAAAGCGTGAAATATTTGGTAATTTTTCGGCACAAAGAAAAGTATTCGGTGACGGTCATGTGCAATTTTTTCGAGGTTTCGCGAAGCGGGTATTACGATTTTATCAAGCGAATGGATAAACCGGCGTTCGATGAGCCGCTTGCAGAAAAAATCGCAGAATGTCAGCGGCTCACGAATAAAACCTACGGTTACAGGCGGGTTCACATCTGGCTTGAACGGCAGGGCGTGCATCGCAATCCCAAAACCGTGCTTCGTGTTATGAATAAATACGGCTTGCTTTCTGAGATTCGGCGGCGCAGAAAATACAAGTATATGGGTCAGCAGCTTCACCGATACGAGAACCTCTTAAACCGTGATTTTCATGCCGACAAGCCGAATCGGAAGTGGGTGACGGACATTTCGTACATTCACACAGGGCAAGGCGTTTTGTATCTTTCCGCCATTCGCGACCTGTACGACAACAGTATTGTCGCCTACAAAACCGCTTCGGAGCAGACCGTCAATCTTGTTTTGAACACGGTCAGAGCCGCTAAACAAAAAGAAGCGGTCACTGCGGATGTGCAACTCCACAGTGACCAAGGGTTTCAATACACCTCTCACGGTTATTTTAACCTAGCTAAAGAATATCATATCACGCCGTCAATGTCAAGGCGCGGTAACTGTTATGATAATGCTCCGGCTGAAAATTTCTTCGGAATACTTAAATCTGAGTGCATTAACCGACAGAAAATCAAAGATTTTGCCATGGCAAAATCTTTGATTGATGAGTACATCTACTTTTACAACAACGAACGTATTCAAATCAAAACGAAACTGACGCCGCTTGAACAGCGACGCCGGTATTGTTAAGTCTTTTCCCTTGACGGGGGGTGTTTTTTGTACAGTCCGTACAATTTGGGGCGATTCAACTTTTACAGGGAGTTTTTCTATTGTGGTAAAGGCGGCAGGGGGCGGGGGGGTCCCCTGCCGCCCTACTCACCGAATCACCCCTTGCACCACCATCCGCCTATCATTATTAGTCCCGATACAAGTAGAAAGCGTGACGACCCGCGCCGCATCGCTCGGCGCGCCATTGCGCTCCAAAAACGCCTCGAACGCGCCCGCCGTGCCGAAACTCAAAAAGTATGCAGGGTCGCTTATGTCGGTCTCGCGTGCCGAAAAAATCTCGTACTCGTACAACTCCGCGCCGATATTGAGGGTAATCGTCGGGTGTGCCGCCAAATAATCCGCGTCCATGAACCGATAAAGCCCGCCGAACATCAGCTCACCGCTACCCTCGGCGCGGGCTTGGTGGCCGTAGATTATAATATGCTGTGTCTCAATGTTGTCGAAGTCCGCGAAATCGGTCCACCTGTTGCGAAAATCCATGAAAATCGCGCCCACTCTGTTTTTCTCACCCTTGAAAGTCGTCTCCAAATACTTCACGTTGTCGTCGCCGCGCACCACGGGATAGTCCACCTCCGTGCCGTCAATCGTCAGCCACGCGACGTACTCGGGGTTCATCTCGCGCAGTAACTCATCTATCTGCAACTCCTGTTCGCGCAGCCGCCGCAAGTCGGCGTTTTCCCGCTTCGCCGCCGTAATATCGCGGTAATGCAACACCACAGGCACAGCAAACCCCACCGCGCAAACCAACGCAAGCACCGCGCAAATCCGAATAATCTTGGTCTTCTTGGCTTGTTTTTGCAGTTCCTGTTGCCGCTGTTCCTGTTCTTGTTTCAATTGCTCGGCTTTCTGCTCTTGCTCTTGTTTCAATTGCTCGGCTTGTTCCGGGGTTAATTGCACCGGCTTTTTCTTCTTGTTGTTTTTACTCATTGGGTACACCTCGCATTTTATGTTGATTTAATTTTTTCAGTGCGGACGACCGAGGGCGGTCGTCCCTACGTTTTATGTTGATTTAATTTTGATTAGATTTTGCACGGACGACCGGGGACGGTGGGTCGGCAGGGGGTCTGTGTCTGCGCCAACTCAGTGAATCGCATGCCCGCCACACAAACCTATCATCTCCCGCAACATCTTCATCAAGCTTTCCCCTTGGCGACTTATAGGTTCGCTACACACAAAAAGTCTTCCCGCATAATGGGTTCTTCTATCTACAAAATCTTTTAGACGCGAGAGTTATGTTTATGCAACTGGAAACGCGGGTCGTGCGATTCATCTGTGGTGGCGCAGACACAGACCCCCTGCCGACCCACCGCTCCCGGTCGTCCCCACGGTTGATTGAATTTTATCACACGGGCGAACACAGTTCGCCCCTACGTTGCAGTATCTTAAAAGTAGGATTTAGGCGTGCAACCAATCCGGAAGCCATTTTTCACTGACCGTCCTCCTAATTACATCAAATATGTAGTCGTAGCCGAAAGTGCCGAATTCCCGCACGCCGTGCGCGTTTGCGAGGTCTTCGGTGTAGTCTTCAAGCGGGTAGATTCGCACCGCGCTGTACTGCCGCTCAAAATGGGTGACAATCGGAATCAGCACTGCACCCTCAATCCGCACCTCCCGCGTTGCCGCATTTACCACAACATCAAACGACAACACCCCGCCAATCATGGTCTGCGGTATGTTTTGGCAGGAGATGAAATTCGCAAGGCTGTACGCGGTCAAAGTCCGCCGCCCGTCTGTGGCCTCAACCCACTCAATATCCCGCAAAACATGCGGGTGTGTGCCGAGAATTATGTCCGCGCCCGCATCGCTCATGACCTGCGCCGCCACTTGCTGATAGGCTTCAATTTGGTCGCCGTTCTCCGCGCCCCAGTGTAGGAAAACTACGCAGACGTCGGAAATTTCCTTGGCACTTTTGATTTCCGCGGCTACCCGCTCAAGCTCTTTCGAGTCGCCGATTTCGAGGACACTGTTGCTCGGCAACACCAAGCCGTTCAAATGCTCGGTGTAGGACAAAAACGAAAAGACTACGCCGTCAATTTCCTTTGTGCGTATATTTGCACGGTCTTCCAAATCGCGGTACGCCCCGACGACTACCGCGTTATAGAGAGCCCCCCGCTCCTCCCAGTAATCAAGACACGCCGAAAGCCCCTCTACACCTTGGTCGAGCGTGTGATTATTCGCAATCGAAAAGACATCGAAGCCTATGTCAATCATATGCTCACCCAAGGCGTTCGGGCTGTTGAAATAGGGGTAATTCGACGGCGGGTAGAGGTCGTTACAGATTAAAGTTTCTTGATTTATCATCGCCAAATCGTGCCGCGAAATCAAGTCGGCAATATTCTCATAAGCGGGCGCAAAATCATACTCGCCCACGCCCTCCGCCCGCCTGTCAGCCTGTGCATAAATCGGCGAGTGGATTAAATTATCGCCCGCCGCAACCGCAGTAATCCGTATAAATTCGGGTTCTGGCGGTTCGGGCGGTTCGGGTTCAACAGGCTCAACAGGCGTCACGGGTTCCTGCACGCCCCCGTCCTTGTCAGGATTATCGGCAATCTCGACACTCGCAGGCTCATCAACAAAACCGTCAACCGTCAACTCCTCACAAGCCGACAACAGCAGGACTGCGGATAATAAAAGTATTGCTAACTTTTTCATAATTATGACCGTCCTTTGTGTAGGGGCGCGCATTGCGCGTCCGTGGGTTTTCGCGGGGCGGGGGGTGCAGAATGCAGAAATGATAATGCAGAATGCAGAAATAAATATAATTATTATGTTTATTTCCGTCGGAAAACCACCTTAAAACTAAATTATTTCTGCATTCTGCATTCTGCATTCTGCATTCTGCATTATCTCAAAGCTGTTCCGGGAAAATAAAACTCCAAAATATCCTTATAATTATACCCGAACTGCCGCGCCAAAATATTCGCGCCGTTCTGGCTCATGCCGACGCCGTGTCCGTAGCCGTACATGATGAAAGTGAATCTGTCTGTAGCGGAATTGTAGGTAAACTCGAACGCGGCGGAGCGCAGTGTTCTTGTCCCGATAATATCGCGGAAACGCCGCCCGGTAATCTGCATGGTTCTGCCGTCACTGCCGACATATGACGTCTGCCCGCCAATCGACATCTCCCCGACATAGACCGTATCGACATAACTGCTGATTTTCAACCACTCGGCTGGGTCTCCGCTCAGGCGGATTCCCGTCTTGTCAAGCACCGCAATCATAAGCTCGTTAGACGATATAGTCATCACCGTGCCTTGGTTGGGGTCGTGCTCCTTGTCGAAATCGGTGTGAATACTCCGCAGATACGGGAAATCCGTACCCCAAACATTCAAAGCAGATGCGGTGTAACCCGCACTGGACGCGTAATAATGGGTCTGTGCAAAGTTTCCGTCGTAATACAACGCCTGCCCCAAAACCTCCCGCACGCTGTCCGTCACCCGCTCGGACGCCACGTTCGCAAGCTCGTGCCGTGCAGAACCGCCCGTTGACCAGAGCGAGATATAGGTGTACGCCGCGACCGCCTGCGCCTTCAAGGCCTCGGGGTGAAACGCGCTGCCCATCTCGAGTTGCACGATTCGCGAAACGATATTCAGCGCGGTATCGGTGACTTCGCCTGTGGGCGTTATGACCGTGAATCGCTGTGAAAGCGCGTCTTCGTTAATCGGCGTGGGTTCAGGTTGGGGTTGCGGTTCGGGGTCGGGTGGTGGGGGCGGTGTCGGCGCGGGGGTAGGCGGGGGGGTTGGTGCGGGTGTAGGTGGTGGGGTCGGTTCGGGTTCGGGTTCGGGTTCAATTTCGGGTGTAACTTCCGGCTCAGGTTCGGGAATCGGCACAGTCTCCGAAGTCGCTATATCATCGTTCGCAATCGTCATTTGCCTGTTCGGCTCGAATTGCGGCGGGTAATCCCCGAAAGTCGGCTTAGGCTCGTTAGACGGATTGATTTCGACATTGCCCGCAGTAAGGCTGACATCGCTCCCGCCCATCTGCAAAAGGTCTCGCACAGACGGCGCGAATTCAAGGCTCTCATCGGCAAAGCGAAGCTCGTGAACGTCCGCATCCTCAATCACGCCCGTAATCCCGAACAGCCATATATAAACCGACAACACCAAAAGCGCGGCGGCACATTTTAACAGTGATGAATTGCTCATATTTTCCCTCCCGCCCTTTTTCTAATGAATAGTGAATAAGGAATAATGAATAGTTATTTTAATTCATTATCGCAGAAAACATTGTAGAGTTCTAAATTATTCAGTCGGATAATCGTCGCGTCGCTTTAGCGACCAGCGACACCACAATTATTCATTATTCATTATTATTTATTCATTGTCCGAAGTCCTTGATATACCCCGTATCCCAATTCCGTCCGCCCCACCCGGCGGGCGCGTAGTACTGGTAATACGCCTCGAACATTTTGCGGTTCAGCTGGCCCTGCTCGTTCACGCCGCGATTGTCTATGAAGGCGTCGATTTCCTCCTCCGAGAACATGAAATACTCGTCGTCCCGAACCCGCCTTGCCGCTATAATCAGCCGCACGCTCGAGTCCGCGCCATTCGCAAACATCGAAAAATCGCAGGTAACAAGCAGCAGCAATTCATCGCCATATTCAATGTCCACGTTGGTGTAATAAAAGCTCCTGTCCAAAATATCGGCGACATAATTATCAAAGGCGGTTTTATTTTCAAAGTAGATATTATTCACATGATTATACTGAAAAACTTCACCTTGATGTGCGCGGGTATTGCTCTGGAAGACCGCAAATATTTTATACTTGCCCTCCTCAAAGAGAGTATCGAATTTGATTACAGGATTAGTCTTCAAAAACTCGAAAGAATCCACGCCATGATTGCCGGGGCGGTAATAGGTCAGCGGCTGAAACATGTGGTGTGTAATCAGATTATGCCCATACAAAATAGTGTTGTGCGGGCGTTCGGCATAGGTGAAATGCCCCTCGTAATCGGCGAAAACCGCGCCGTTCTCGTCGGTGTTTTTGTTGCGGTTGTGGTGGAGATAATACTCGTTGTCGGTGTACTGATACACAGGGTATTGAATCCACGGGTCAATCTCGACATACCCGACAAAATCATCGTTGTCCAAATAGAAGGTATCGTAATACTTACCTATAACATTAACCTGCTTAGTTTCCGCGTTATGTTGCCTATCGTCGGACATGGGGATTGAAATTACTTCCGAGCCGCCGTAGTCTTCTAATTGGGTCAGCATACCGAGGTGTTCATTGCGTATTCTAATATCCCGCATCACATAAAAGTCTATGATTTGATAGCCCGCCCAGACCATAAGCCCTAATGAACCCAAAAATATAATCTTCCTGATAACATCGCCCGCCTTATCGCCTTTCCACGGAAAAAGCCCGTGCAAAATCCCGATGAAGATGTTCTCCTTGCGGGTAATAACCTTACGCTCACCGCTCCTTCTCTGCGGCCTCTTATCAAATTCCGGCACCTTTAATTACCTCCTTAATTTCAATGAATAGTGAATAAGGAATAATGAATAAGTTTGGTGTCGCTCCGCGATGATTTCCAATTGAATAGTTTAATACTCGCAATCCGTTCTCTCGCGATTGCTGAAATTTGAAGTCGCAATCCGTGGCTTCACACCTATTAAAGTCTAAAACCGTCGCAAAGCGACACCACAACTATTCATTATTCCTTATTAATTATTAATTATTAATTGCAAGCTGTTCCTCTAATCCCTCAACAAACCTTAAATCCCACTTTCTCCCCCCCCACGCGCCACCCATGACTTTATAGTAGTGCTCGAAGTAGAGCGGGTCGGGGTTTATGTAGGCTTGCTCGGTGTCCACTGTTGCGTCCTCGCCGTCCCGCACTCGCCGCGCAAAGACTGCCACGCGGGTCTCGACATTCCTGCCGAGCGGTGCGTAGTAGCAGGTCGAGAGGGTGAGAATTTCATCGCCATATTTCAAGTCAACATCGGGGTTATAAAACCCGCTCCTGTCCAACACATCTTGTATAAAACCATAGAAACTTGCCTTATCGGGGAACTCCCGCCTCCTGTGATAATCGAAGACGTCGTCGAATTTATCCTCGTCAACATGGACGTAGATTGCCGCAAAAACCTTATACAACCCCGGCTCGTATAAATTATCGAACTGTATAATCGGGTGTGCTTTGTAGAAATCAAGGCTTGCGGGCGAGTGTCTGTAGGGAAAATAATGCGATACAGGCGCAAACATACTACCATCGCCCACGTTATGCCCATAGATAATAGTGTTGTCGGGGCGGCTTTCGGCAGTAATCGGGAATCGCCACTCGGCATATATAGACCCGACCTCGCTGTAATTGTGGTAAAAATCTTTTTCTAAGTAGTAGAAATTTGAGCCGGCTGTCCTTCCGTCGCTTAATTCGCGGCGGTACTGAAGCACGGGGTAGCCCCTGCGAACGCCGTCGGTCCCGACCGGCCCCATCGCGGAAGACCCGTCCTCGTTCGGAATCGTCAGCCAACCTACCATGTCGCTGTTCAAGCTGTACAATTCTATGTATTTGTCTTGAATACCGGGCGCGGTGTCCCGAATTTCCCGCGCCGTTTCGGGCGCAATGGCAATCGTCCCGCCAAACTCGGCACGCTCGACAATGTCCGCAATATTATTAAACACAGCCTGATTCGCGGTATTCCTATTCATGTTCCCGAAAATCACCACAAGACAAACAGCGGCAGTAAACACCGCAGCAAAAAACAAAGTCTTGCGAACCAATTCAAACCCGGAATCGGTTTTTGAAGGGAATATATTTTTGATTAGTGACAAAAAACCACCCCGCATTTTAATGAATAAGGAATAATGAATAAGGAATAATTGTGGTATCGCTTGTCGCTAAAGCGACGCGATGATTTCCGATTGAATAATTTATAACTCGTGTGACATTCTTTCACAACTGCGAAAATCCAAACTCGCATTAGTTTTTTCACGCCTATCAGAGTCTGAAAACCGGTCGCCAACGGCGACACCAAAATTATTCATTATTCATTGTTCATTATAACTTAACAATTTAGAGGTATCCCAAACCCTCCCCTCCCACGGGTTCCCCCAGTTTCTTGCCTGCAAATCGAAGGGCAGATACTTGGTGTTGAGGGTGGCTTTGCTGGTGTCAACTTCGGGGTCTTCGCCCTCGCGAACCCTGCGCGCGAATACGCCTACGCGGGTGTCAATATTGTTGCCGAATGGGTAGTAGCAGGTTGAGAGGGTGAGGATATTGTCGCCGTATGTGATGTCAACATCGGTGAACAGCACGCTTCTGTCCATTATATCGAGAATATACTCGTTGAAGTGGTCCTTGTCGCTGAACTCCGGCACAATGTAGCGGTAAACCTCGCCATACTGCTCCTCTGTATTGAAGAAACAGACCGCGAAAACCTTCCACTCCATCTCCTCATACAGCGAATTGAAAATAACTTTAGGGTGATTCTTGTAAAAAGTCAACTCCCAATCGCGGTATTCATAGGCTTGAAAATATCGGGTCAGCTTGGTGAAATAATTCCCCGAGTAGATATTATGCCCGAAAAGTACCGTATTCGCCGACAAATCCCTGCCGTCGAACCGATTGCGGAAGTCGGCGAAAATCGCGCCGCCCGCGCTGGGCTTGTGGTCGAAAGTGTGGTCGAGATAGTAACTGTTATTATCGGTTTGATAGACTAAGTAATTTATGGTATACCTGTTGAGGTCGTCATATGCCAAGTCTTTGGACAAGTCGGGGAGCAACACATGCCCGACGAGGTCGTTATTTTGGTTGTAATAATAGAGATAATTCTCCATAATATCGGGCTTTGTCTCGTTGATTTTGGCACGGTCTTCGTCGGAAATCTCGACCTGCCCACTGAAAATTTCACCCATTTTCTGGTCAATCCGCCACTGTTGATAATATTCATTGACGACATCGTAAAGCAACCCGCCGCCGAAATAGACAAAGCTCCCGAACGCGCCGATGAAGATAATTTTACGCGCCCCTTCAAAAATACTGTCGCCCGTGCAGGGGAAAAACCGCATCAGAAGCCGCACAAAAAGGCTACGCTTTTTGCCGTTCTTATACAGATTCCGACTTTTTGGACGGATATTATAGCTTGCTTTTACTGTTGCCATTTTTTATCGCTCCCATGGTCGGGCGTGGAAACCCGACCCTACATTTCAGTTTCAATTACCGCCGTCAGCAGTACCAACGCCTGCCGTACCGTTTCAAGGCGTATGGCCTCGCGGCTGTGTCGGTCAATCGTCAAGTGCAGTGTTCTTGTTTTATCCCCATATGAACAGCCAACGAACACAGTCCCCACGGGCTTTTGCGGCGTACCGCCGCCCGGCCCTGCTATGCCTGTGACCGAAACGCCGATGTCGGCACATGCGGCAGTGCGAATCCCCGCCGCCATTTCAGCGGCGCACTCGGCCGACACCGCCCCGAAGTCCCGCAAAGTCTGCGGCTTTACGCCCAGATACTGCTCCTTAATCCTGTTAGCATAAGCGCAAATCCCGACTTCAAAAACCCCCGATGCACCATTCACGCTCGTAATCGCGCCCGACAACAAGCCCCCGGTGCAACTTTCAGCAGTCGCAAGGCGCAAATTCCTCACACCTAATAATTTTACTACATCAGCCGCCCATTTGTCAATACAAGCGGGCATATTGTCAAAAAATATACACATAATTTTACGATTCTTTTCATGTTTAGTTAATTTTAACCTAATTTTTGCCGAAATATTTCACAGTTGTATTCTCCATGAAATTCTCGATAAATTCAAGTGTAAGCCGCTCCTCAAGCCGCTTCACGTCCGCTAAGTGCGGCTTGGTTTTGGGGCGTTTCGGGGTGAAAACAGTACAGCAGTCTTCGTAGGGCAGTGTCGAGATGTCAAAAGTGCCGATTCGGCGGGCAATCGCGGTGATTTCAATCTTGTCCATGCCGATTACAGGGCGGTAAACAGGCACAGGCGCGGCATCGTCTGTGCAAATCAGTGCGGCGGGTGTCTGGCTTGCGACCTGCCCGACGCTCTCCCCCGTAATCATCGCCTAGTAATAACGCTGTACTGATAGTTTTCCCGCAATTTTGAACATTAATCGCCTTAGAAGAATCGTCATGTACTCGTCGGGGCATTTGTCGCGGATTTCCTCCTGTGCAAGGGTGAGGTTTACGCTGAACAGCTTGAATTCGCCGCAGTACTCTGCCAATCGTTCGCACAGGCTCTCGACCTTCATCAAGGCGCGTTCGGAGGTATACGGCGGGCTTTGAAAGTGCAACATGTCCACCGCCAAGCCCCGTTTCGCCATCATCGACGCCGCCACCGGGCTGTCAATCCCGCCCGACAACAGCACCAACGCCTTACCCGACGTCCCCACCGGGATTCCCCCCGCACCCTGCAACCGATTCGCGCAGATAAACGCGTTAAAGTCGCGGATTTCCAAGCCAACAGTTACATCGGGCTTATGCACATCTACTTTCAAATGCGGATACGCCTCCAAAACCGCCCCGCCAAACTCCCGCATTAACTCCATCGAGTTCATCGGGAAAGTCTTGTCGGCACGCTTGGCATCGACCTTGAAACTGCGAATATTCGCGCTCATTAAGCGGTCTTTCAAGTACGGAATCCCGAGCCGTACAATCTCGCTGTAATCCTTTGGCAGTGAAACAGACCGTTGCACTGCGCCGATACCGTAAATGGTCAGCAGTCGCCGTTCGACCTCGTCAAGGTTGATTGATTCGGCACTACCGGGCGTAATATACACCGTGGACTGGTGCCGCTCGTACGCAAAACTGCCCAAAGAACCGAGCCGTTTCTTTATATTGCTAACTAACTTGTCCTCAAAGACCCGCTTGTTAAGCCCTTTCAAGGCGATTTCGCCGTATTTTGCCATAAAAACTTCCGACATGTTTTTCATCAAGCCCTTTCTACACAAGACTGCACTTAAAAGTTTCACAACCCGCACTTATGCGGCTTGACTTCAAGGTCACGTCCCAAACCTTTCTATCCCCATCTTCAACACTTCCACGAACCTCTCGACTTCAGCCACGGTATTCTCGTCCGAAAAGCTAACGCGAATCGCGCTGTCTATGCCGCTATCCGACACACGAAAACCCGATAACGCCGCGCTTTTCTGCCCCCGCGCACAAGCCGAGCCGCTCGAAACATATATGTCTTTTTCCGCCAAATAATTCAGCATAATCTCGCTCTTTATGGGTTTTTTGTTTTGGTCCCGCACCGAGAAATTGACAATATTCGGCAGATTACCCCAACTATTTATGACAATGTTGGTGTCGCTCAAAAGTTGCTGTAATCTGCTTGAAAGTTGCGTTAAATGTTCATGGTCGTAACGGAAATTATCCACCGCCGCCCCGAACGCGGCAATCAGCTCAACAGGCTCAGTCCCCGGTCGCAAGCCGTACTGCTGGCCCCCGCCGACAAACAACGATTTCAGATTTATATCGCGCTTGCCCTTCACATACAGCGCGCCTACCCCCTTAAACCCGTGAATCTTATGGGCGGAAATGCTGATTAAATCGCCATTCACAGGCGTTCTCAAGAACCCCTGCGTCGCATCAACGTGCATTATGCAGTAAGGGGCGTACTTCCTGACGGCTTTATAAATCTTTTCGGTGTCAATGGCAAACCCGGTCTCGTTATTGACCGCCATGACACTTATTAAATAGGTCTTCATGTTAAGCCACTTGATAATCTCGTCCTCAAAAGACTTGCCTTTTTCGGGGTAGAGATACGTTACCTCCTCGCCTGCCGTCACAAACCCGCGCATGACCTGCAATACCGAGGGATGCTCAACCCAAGTCGTAATAATATTGCGTTCCCCGCGAGGTCTTATGTAGACGGCGGGTTTTAAGCCTAAGAGGGCTAAACTGTTGCTCTCGGTCCCGCCCGACGTGAAAATCAGCTTGCAGTCGGGGGTGGACGGCAGTTTCGCGAGGATTGACTTCCTCGCCGATGTAATAATTTTCTCAGCCTCAATCCCGCCCTTATGCAAGGCGGACGGATTGGACCAGTTGGCGCGAACGCAGTAGTTAAAAGCGTCCACAGCCGCCTTACAAGGCTTTGCCGATGCGGCGTTGTCAAAATAAATAATACTCATATAATTATTATAGCACATATTGAAATTATTTTCAATAGTCAACCTCCTATAAAAAATTTGTTGAATTTTGTAATAAAGTTGTAACTTTTGTGGCTTGAAAATCGTTTTATTTTATGGTATACTAAGACAAGCAGATTGACAAGCAGATTATTTAGATAAAGGAAAAGTGTATGAAAAAGACAGTGATAGCGGCGTTTTTGCTTATAATTGCGGTGGTTTTATGCGGTTGCGGTAAGACCGAGCCTGTAATTCCCGACCCGCCTGTGACTTCGGACCCGATTGAGAACCCCGATTATTCGGATTCCGAGGACGGTAACACGGACGACAATTCCGACTCGACAATCCCGCTCAACGCCACCGATTCGCCCTACAACCGCGATACCGAGCCTTTCGAGGTCGAGTATCCCGAAGTTTCGGAAAATGGCGACATGCAATTCGCCCCGATTGAGGAAAATATGTTGGTGCTAACGGCGCAGTCCCTGCTCGGCGTGCCGTTTGCGGACGGCGGCAGTACGCCCGACACAGGCTTCGACAACTCGGGGTTCATTCACTATGTCTTGAGCCAAAACGGCTACGTCAATTGCCCGCGCGGGCTGTATGAGCAGTCGGTGATGGGCAACCACGTCGATTCAATAGCCGACTTGCGGTCGGGCGACTTGGTTTTCTTCTCGGACAGCGGCGACAAAGCCCAGTTCGGCGGCATATATATTGGCGGCGGGATTATGATAAGCTGCCGAATGCCCGGCGAAAGTGTCAGCGAAATCGACATCACATCAAGCTACTACAGAACCGCATACTTCACGGCGGTACGGGTGATTTAATGCAGAAACGCATTATAATGCAGAAATGATAATGCAGAATGCAGAAATAATTTAGTTTTAATGCAGTTTTCCGACGGAAATGTGCGTTGTAATTTTATTTATTTCTGCATTCTGCATTATTATTTCTGCATTACAATGCGTTAATGGTAGTAGTACATATTCTCCTCCGTCCTCTGCATAAGCTCCAGCATCGGCGTGTAATCCACGTCCTCTACGTCCCACTGCCGACCGTGCAACTCCTCTAAGTTGGTGAGACCGGCGAGCGGCGTGAAGTCGGTGATTTGATTGCTCTCTACATCGAGGTGTTCCAACGCGAACAACCCCGACAGCGGCGTTAGGTCTCGAATTTGATTCATGCCAAGCCACAGTGTTTTCAACCCCGTGAGACCTGCAAGCGGCGATAAATCCACTATGCCGTTTGAGCCTACATTCAAACTTTCCAAGGCGGTAAGCCCGGCAAGCGGCGATAAATCAGTTATTAAATTGCTTGAAAGTGTCAGCGTTTCCAACCCCGTGAGATTTGCAAGCGGCGACAAGTCCGTTATTAAATTGCTTGCAAGTGTCAGCGTTTCCAGACCCGTGAGATTTGCAAGCGGCGATAAATCGGCTACCGAGTGACCTATCAATGTCAACTCGGTGAGGTTGACAAGCGGGGCGACAAACGATATGTCGTTTTCCTCGTATCCATCCCTATAACCGCCGTGTATAGTTAACTCTGTAAGCCCCACCAGCGTCGCCAATTCCTCCATATCGCCTATACCGCCGTTGTACCGCAGTGTCAGCGAGGTCAACTTGTCAAGGCCGAGCAAGGGCGCAATGCTTGCAATTCCTCTGCCTTGAATGTAGAGCGTTTCAAGGTTTACGAGCGATTCGAGCGGTTCAAGGTCGAGGTCCCAAGCCCTGAGCGTAAGCCGCAATTCATTCAGCGAAACAAGCCCGGCAAACCGCTCAAAGTCTACCAAATACTTGTTGTCACTTGTGTCAATCGAAAGTTTCTCCAAGCTATCCAATCCCTCAAAAGTATACTCGGTCTCGCGGCCGTAATAGCCGCCCTCAATCCGCAGTGACTTGATTTGCGGCAGGTTATGCACTTCAACGACATCATTCGACTCAATTATCCGCAATACTAAATCTTCAAGCGCGGCAACCTCGGCAAGCGGCGATAAATCCAACCCGCCGAACCCGGATAGTGTCAACTTATTTAGGTTTACAAGCGGTGTCAATACCGCGAAATCAAACTTGGTATCATGGATTCGCCTGTCTTGGTCTTGGGTTAGGGTCAGCTCGGTAATTTCTGCAAAAGCCCCAATCCACGCGTAATCCCCGTAGTCAATCCCGCCCACGGTCAGGGCTTTAAGCTCAAGCCCCTCACCCGCGTGTACCTCCTCAATTGCGACATTCCAAAGGGTTATCTCCTCAAGCAGAGGCAGATTTTCGAGCCGCAGTGTGCCAAACTCGCTCTCCGACACGGTCAAGTCGCTCAACGCTCGATACCCGCGGAGTGAAAGTTCCTCGCCGAATCGGCAATAGGTAAGGGTCATCTCCGACAAATTCGGCAACGGACTAAGCGGCGACAAATCCACGTCCGCCAAATTATGGAGCCGCACCGACTTCAAGCTTGCCGCCCCCGTCAAGAAGAACAGGTCGGGGCTTAGGTCGTCGGGCGGAATGTCGCTGTAGATGTCGAACGAGTAGGAAAATCCGTCAAGTTTCGGCACGCCTGCAAAAGTCGCGATTTCGGCGACATCGCTATCGTAAATGGTGACACTTTGCAGTTCGGGCAGGAAGTTGAAGTTGAGCCTTTCGGCGGTCGAGTTGTGGAGGTTTATGCCGGTTAAATTCGGGAACGCCGAAAAGCGGACGTCTCCTTCAAGCGTACAATAGTTTAGGGCCAAAAGTTCTGCTTTCTTAAAGTATTCGGCGAAAGGTAGGCCCTGCCCCCGGAAATTGCTGATTGTCAAATTCGTCACGTTCGGGATTTTTTCAAGGTCACTGAAATCAATCTCGTCAATCGTTCTATCAAAAGCCACTTCCGCAAAATTAATGCCGAAATAACTCACTCTATCCAATCGGCTTTTCGCGACAAAGCCGTCACGGATACCAAGGCTGTCCAAGATAATCTCTTTCACGGTCTCGTCCGCCCAGTCAAAGACGTAGTAGTCGTTCTCGTCGGCAAGGCTCATGTTCGGCAGGCCGACGACGATTTCGATATGCGCGGTCGAGTCGTAGTCGAGTGTTCGCAGCGGGTTTTCCTGAAAGTTGACCCGATGCAGGTTGACGAGATATTTCAGCGGCCGTATATCCTCGACCGAATTGCGGTTGAGATACAACGCCTCAAGGCTCGTCAATGCCGTCAATGGTTCAATGTCCACGATTTCATTGCTCGTCAAGGTCAAGGTGTTAATTGCGGGCAAATCCATTTCGGCGAATGGCGAGAGGTCGGTGATTTCATTTTTGGAAAGGTCAAGCGATTCAAGGCTCTGCAACCCGCTCAAATGCTTCAACTCGGACAAGTCCCCAAGCTTGCAATTGGTAAGCGAGAGATGTTTAAGGTGTTTCAGCCCGCCAATCGTCTCAAAGTCTATATCAATGGCGGCGGCATCGCGATTGGTGCTGTAGCTCGTCGACAAGTCGAGAAAATTGTGGGAAATCGCGAGGTTCTCAAGGCGCGGTGTCTTTTGCAGGTCGCTCAAATCGGTGTAATTTTCAACGTCCAATATCCCAAAGGTGAGACTAAGCCGTGTCATCTCGTCGAGACTGCTTTTCGGCACATAACCGTCGGTTATCCGCAGTGTCCAAATAATCCTATCTCGAATGAACTCATTCTCCCACTGCCAGACGTAATAATCGTCCTTGTCAACGGTCAGATTATGCGGCAACCCGAAGACTTCCAAGCCGCAGAGTGCCGCCGCGTTAATCGCCGCCGTGTCTACAAAGGCAAACGGATTGCCGTTTACAACCAACCCTTGAAGCTTAATCATGTTCAAAAACGGCGTTATATCGGTGAAAGAATTGCCCGCGATACCGAGGTACTCTAAATTTTCATGCCGCAAAATAAGCGCGGTGTCTTCGTCGCTCAACCCGACATTGCTTAAATTGAGCCGTTTCAAGTCGGTAATACCGAGAGTTTCCAAGGCATTGAGGGTAGCCACGCCATTAACTTGACCGGCAGTGAACGAAGACAGATTCTCAAAATGCCGCAAGTCCGACATATCCTCGCCATACCATGATACCCAAATGACGCTTTCAATCTCGTCAAGGTCGCCGCGCCAAATTTCCGCGTCCTCGTCGAATTCGTCAAATTCAAGAGCACGGCGAATGTCCCGCTTGAAATCCTCGCTCACCCACTCAATCGGATAGTCGGCGACTGCGTATATTTGCAGTAACTCCGCGCTGTCCTGCACGTTCGAGATGCCCCGCAGAAGGACGTCCCGCGCTTTAACCCGGTCGCCGCCGTCCGCGTGAATGTTGTACAGGATTACATAGACTTCCTCGTACGCAGGGTCAAGCTCCAACGCCAACTCGTAGAAATTAATCGCCCGCCTTATATCCATAGACGAGTGGTAGCGGTCGGCGCGGTTCTTGAACCGCTCGGCATCGGAAAGGCTGCTGTCGTAATTCACAAGCTGAATTATCCCAAACACAATCAAAGCCAGCACGACAATTCCCCCCGCAATAAAGGGCTGCCTATGCTCCTTGAACAGTTTCAACGCGCGGGCCCTAAAGCCCGTCGCCTGCACTTCGACCACCTGCGAGGCCGCGTTCAGCTCCTCAAAGGTCGGCGGCTGTAAAAGCAATTCGGACTCTTGCGGTTCAATATTAGTTACAACCTGCTCGATTGCAGGGTTTTTCTTTTTCTTTCCCATATTCTCATTATGTCCTCTCTACAGTAACAAGGAATGAAACCTTTCGTTTTCCCCGATTTGCACCGCCGTTTTCAAAGTTTCGCTCCCCCTATGTCTATTTTAACATAAGGGGAGCGAAAAAACAATAACAAATTGGTTACAAAATTATTTAGTTACTTATAATGTCCTTTGCAGGCAGTTATAATTAAATTCCTGCCCTCATCGCCTGTATAAACAAGGCGGTTTACGTCGTCAATTCTGCGGCTGAATTCTTTTTCACCTTTGAGCGGTTCGGGTTTACCGATACCGTCCATAAAGCCGTCACGCACTATGCTTTTGATAAGATTGTTTATTTTTGACAATGTTTTCTTGTCCTCGGTCTGCCATTCCAAGTATTGCTTAAAGCCGTTCTCTGTAAATGTTACTTTCATTTTGCCATTTCCTCAAGTTCTTCCATTGTTTTGACAACGACTTTACCTTCTTCAATTTGCCTGAAAGATTCATCAAGCATTGCCGAATACTCGGCGTTGTGAGCATCCTTTTCGGCTTGTGCTTGTAAATAGGAAAGGTAGCTATACGCTTCCTGTACCCTGTTTTGCGGCAGAATACCAATAATATTGATAATTGCTTCCCTTGTCGCCATAAAAATCCCCCCTTTATATTACTATTATACCACAAAAATTTATCCGCTGTCAACTATTAATTTTCAAGCCGTGACGACACTATCTGCCTTCTGCAAATTCAACTTCTCCACCGCCGCCTCACGCATTTGATACTTCTTGATTTTCCCTGCCGCGTTCATCGGAAACTCGGTGACAAAATCAATGTATTTCGGGACTTTGTGCTTGGCGATTCGCGCTTTTGTGAAGTCTTTAATCTCGCTTGCAAGTTCATCACTCGGCTCAAAGCCGTCTTTGAGAATTATGCACGCCATAATCTCCTCGCCATACTGCTCGTCAGGCACGCCGATTACCTGCACATCGCGAACATATTTGTCGCAGGTATACAGAAAATCCTCGATTTCTTTGGGGTAAATATTTTCGCCGCCCCTGATAATCATGTCGCGGATTCTGCCTGTGATTTTGAAGTAGCCGTCTTCTTTGCGCCGCCGTGCAAGGTCGCCGGTGTGAAGCCAGCCGTCCTCGTCAATCGCCGCAAGTGTCGCCTCTTGCATCTTGTAATACCCCTTCATGATATTGTAACCCCGCGCGCATAATTCGCCGTCTGTGTCATCGGGCAATTCCTCGCCTGTAACAGGGTCGGTGATTTTAACTTCCACCCCGAAAATCTTCCCGCCGACCGTGTTTACCCGCTGTTCAACAGAATCGCTGGTCTTGCTCATGGTAATCGCGGGTGAACTTTCGGTCTGCCCATAGGTAATGCAAATCTCGCTCATGTTCATCTTGTTCAAGACGTCTTCCATGACCTTTACGGGGCAGGGCGAACCCGCCATGATGCCTGTTCGGGCGTGTGAGAAATCGGTCTTGCCGAAATCGGCGTGTTCCAACATTGCTATAAACATTGTCGGTACGCCGTGGAAGGCGGTAATTGCATTTTCGTTTACACACTTCAGCCCTTTAACAGGCGAAAATGCAGTAATCGGGAACATGGTCGCGCCATGCGTCATTGCCGCTGTCATGC
>Ga0099364_10003848_pt2 | contig 20771 bp, 25 predicted proteins | sample TergutTh196P3_FD_73070 | JGI IMG/M metagenome (GOLD analysis project Ga0099364, IMG submission 73070) | Microcerotermes parvus P3 segment gut microbial communities from Pointe-Noire, Republic of the Congo - Th196 P3 | ecosystem: Host-associated > Arthropoda: Insects > Digestive system > Gut ... | reverse complement strand
ACATCATTGGGGGCGGCGGCGATCATCCGGTACATCATGTCCGGCAGATGAAGGCGTTGTTGGAACTGGGGGCGTTGCAATACTGCGATGCGTTTTCGATTCATCCTTACCGGCAGCCGCGCACGCCGGAAGAGAGCGGACTCGTCGAAGAAGTTCTGCAATTTGCGGAATTGATGAAACAGAATGGGATGGAGCAGCCAAAACTTTGGATTACAGAGATCGGTTGGCCTACACCGAAGAAGCATCCGGCACGGGATGCGGAACTCTTTCAGGCGGCGATGGTGGTGCGCAGTGCTGTGCCGCTCTTGGCGTTGGATGTGGTCGAAAAGTACATCTGGTACGATTTGAAGAATGACGGTACAGATCGGATTGATCAAGAACATAATTTTGGTTTGATTCGTCATGACCGATTGGGTTTGCAGGTGAAGCCTGCGTTTGTTTCCTTTGCGGTGATGTCAAGCAACACGGCAGGTCGGAAGATAGCGAAGGATGAAATCTTATCGCAGGATGGTGTGTATGCTTATCGTTTGACGAAGGCTGGGGAACCGGATCGTTTGGTGCTTTGGGTGGAGCATGGAGAAAAGCGGATAGTGCTACCGGGTATTTCTTCGGCGACGAATATGTTCGGTACGCCGTTGCAGGTCAATTTAGCCGGTACTCCGTCGGTTACGCTGATGGACGAACCGATTTGGGTTACGTTGCGGTAGCGTTCACAGCATTGTCAACTTGGACGTTTTCTTTGCGCCCTTTGCGTTCCTTGCGGTTAAACAAAAAAGATTTAACCGCAAAGTACGCAAAGAACGCAAGGAATTTGTATTGGGAACCTCTAAAAATCAAAAGTTTATATTGTTTTGTGCCGAAAACGCAACGAATCGACTCTTTGCACACTTTGCGCAACCCTTTGCGTGCTTTGCGGTTTAGTCTTTTTTTTTACCACAAGGAACACAAAGATTTCGCAAAGAAAAAAGTGCAATCATTGCCATTGTGCAGTATAAAAGGAAAAGTTTTCATCTTTTGTTTTTCATATTTTTTTCGGAGTCCAAAACCGCAATCCGAGTCCCCAGGCGATTAACAGAAGACCTATGATGATTCCGGCAATCTGGAAAGGCGACAAACGTTGTCTTGGTTGTACGGTTCCCCAAGCATCTATTTCCGCACTGCTGACAAAACGGATTGGATCAAATACTTCTACGTCAGGCGGAGTAAAGTCTATGCTCGTGATAGTGCTAATCGTTGAATTGAGCAAAATTTTTCCTTCGGCATCCCAAGTCTCGCTAGTTGTCAGCTTTAACAGTGGAAAAGTTTCAGAAAAATCATAGACATTTCTAGTCTTATATATCCAGTCAACAGTTTCGGTGTCTTGTCGGATGGCTCCGACTATCTCTTCTTTCACTGCCCAATAGTGGTCAGGATAAAAAGAAACTTCGCCGCTCGACTCTCCGCCCCCATAATAATAACCCATTTTGAGTGTAACTACTCTTTTTCCGTCAATAATCTTCTCTGTAATTCCTTTGATATACCCCCCTTGCTTGGGTGTAGCCGCTCGCGCAGTGGAAATATCAAAAGGACAAGACAGATCAACAGTCACGCTATAAGAGGCGGAGCCGGTTTCCCAATCTGAATGTACAAGAAAATCTATCATGTTCACCAATTCTTCATGGTTTTCTAGTTTAATTTTTTCGCTCAATGCGAATGTGGGAGGATCATTCTGTCCTTGTGCCACAAATCGATAATAGGCTCTGGGGTTGATCAGACTGCTCGTATGGTAGACCTCCGGTTCACCGCCATTTGTTCCTGGATAGCGAGATTGAATTTCAAGAAGACAATATTCGTACCCAAGCCGTATGAAACGAAAATGTTCCGTCCAGCGTCGTTCATCTTCTGGACTGTACTGGTTGATCGGATAAACATGTTCAGTCGTCCCCAGCATCGTGATATTTGAGTACCATTCTTTCAGTTCTTTGGCTTGTTCAATACCTTCTTGTAATAATGCCCGTTGCTCTTCCGTTGGAACGAACACACCTTCCTCCGCAAAAACAGATGCTACGAACAATACCAACAACAAAAACCATTTAACAAAATGCCTGTTGAGCGAAACGACGTTAAAAATTGTCTTCATTGCTATCTCCTGATATTCAACACGATTGAAACTCTCCCGACTGGGCAAGTTTCCATTGTACAACAACAATAACATGTGTCAACCGAGAGCGGGACGCTCTCGGTTACGTTGACGGACGAACCGATTTGGACGGTGCTGCGGTAGCGTTGTTAGCCGCCGCACTTGTTCGGCGCAAGTGATATTCATTGCGGTATTATCGGTGCAAGCAAAGGCGCTGGTCGTTGCGGAGGCGGCACATGATTAACCGTTGCCATGATCGACAAAATTAGACGGGGAGTCTTGGGATCATTGGACTGTATTACAAACTGCTTCATCACATTGTCTTTAAGAGAAAAGGGATGAAAGCGAACCATGATTTCCCTCTTTTCGCCGGGCGGGAGCGGTTCCAAAGAAACATCGGTAATACGGATTTCGTTACCGCTTCCGCAAGCAGGTACAACTTCGCTAAAAAGCAACTCTCTCTTACCGATGTTTTTGATTTCAAATCGGCAATCCACGTCTATATCGCTATTGATAGTTCCCAAGTCTAATATCTTTGTATCGCAAGCAATGGCAGGATAGAACAGACCATAAGGAAAAAGAAACAAAAACAGACAAAATCCGCTGACACTACAAAATGTCAAAAATGATAAACAAAAAAGGATAAAGGAAAAATTCTTCATTGTTCATTCTCATGTTTTTTCGGAGTCCAAAACCGCAATCCAAGTCCCCAAGCGATCAACAGAAGACCTATGATGATTCCGGCAATCTGGAAAGGCGACAAACGTTGTCTTGGTTGTACGGTCGGCAAAGCATCTGTTGCACCGCCAACATATCGATTTGGATCGAATTCAGTCATATCAGGTACAGTAAAATCGATGCTCGTAATGGTGCTAACTTGAGAGTCAATCAAATCTCCGTTAGTATCCAACGTTTCTATTGTCGTTTTTAATAATTTTGGAAATGCTTCAGAAAAATCATAGACATTATTTATTTTGGTAATGTTGCTAATCTCTCCTGTTTCAGCGTTAACGCCTTCAAAACTTGAATCTTTTACCGCCCAGTAATAGTCAGGATAGTAGGATATTACACCGCTTGCCTCTTGGTGGTTGAAGTAATAACCCATTTTCAATGTAACAACTCTTTCGCCATTTACTATTTTTTCTTGCATTTCTTTGATATATCCGCCACGAATAGGGAAGTCCCGGCGGGCAGTAGTCATATCAAAAGGGAAGGACAATTCTTTATGTCCGCCATAGGGGGCTGAGCCTGTGCGCCAGTTAGAAAAGACCAAAATATCTATCTCCTGCGATAGATTATCCTTATCGTTTATGGACGTTTTTTCTCCGAGGGTAAAGGTAGGGGGTTCGCCCTGACTCTGTGCCAAAAATTGATAACTTGCGTTGGGACCAATTAATCGACACACATGTAGCATTTCTGTTTTTCCTTGCTCCACTTCGAGATTGGGAGTTTGCGCTTCAAGGAGACAGTATTCGTTTCCCATACGAACAAAACGGAAATGCATCGTAAAACGTTGTTGCCCCCTGGGTTTGTCCGCATGGAAATAATCAGTCGTTCCTTTCATTGTGAGATTGGTATACCGTTCTTTCAATTCCTTGACTGACTCTATTCCTTCTTTTAACAACGTTCTCTGAACTTCTGTCGGCGTGAATCCCACTGCGAAACTGGTTATTCCGAAGAATATCCACCCTGATAACATTGTCGACAGAATAATTTGTAAAAAGCACAACGTATTGCTTCTCATCGTTTGTGTATGATCAAAAAGGTAAATCCAATGGTCACATCATTCGTACTATTTTCTTGCCAAATTCAAAAACCACCTATCGGTGAACAAGAACAGGTTACAGTACCGCCGTATAATTTGGCGTTACACACACAGATAAAGCCAGTACAAGATCCCTCGCAAGTACTAGACCAGTAACCGTTCCACACTAACGTGCAGGTGCCAGCACCACACCATGCCCAACACACGGTTTTATTAGTGGTAACAGTATGAGCGGCAGTAGGAAAGGCAACGGCAACAGCCACGAGTGCCACCACGATAACAATTTGTGCAAAAAACGAGTTCATTTTATTCTCCTTATAGGCTGAAATCAGTATAGCCGCGTGCGGGAAAGAAACGCTCTTTCCCTTGTTTTCAAACACCGCGGCACGGAAAGTACCCGACTTATTCAATTTCAACACATTTACCTGTCGCATCGCAACACATCTGCCCTGGCGGACATCCTGATTTGACTACAGGATAACCTTCTTGCAATTCGATGTGTGAGCAGGGAGAGTCTGAACTGTTACTGTTATTACCGGCATACAGAACAACTTCCGGCACGGCACACAACAGCAGGAAAGTCATGCCGAGATAGACCAACGATGCCGACACGTAATGCCTGTTGAGCGAAACGACGTTAAAAATTGTCTTCATTGCTATCTCCTGATATTCAACACGATTGAAACTCTCCCGACTGGGCAAGTTTCCATTGTACAACAACAACAAGTGTCAACGGGGGGCAGGACGCAGGACGCTCTCGGTTACGCTGACGGACGAACCGATTTGGACGGTGCTGCGGTAGTGTTCACAGCATTGTCAACTTGGACGTTCTCTTTGCGCCCTTTGCGTTCCTTGCGGTTAAACAAAAAAGATTTAACCGCAAAGTACGCAAAGAACGCAAAGAAAAATAACATCGGCTGCTGTTTGCGGTATATCCTTTCCGGCGGAAGCCTTACTCCACTCCCTTCGTCACCACTGCCGTCCATCGCGCACGATACTGCGGCAACTCAACACGAATGATTGTCCAAAGCGAGCCATCGCTCCGACGCAACACATCGTTTGACTCAACAGCAATCGGCTCACGAACATAAAACGCCAACCGCCGCGAAACTTCCGGCTCCAACGTCGTCGTCATCGCTCCAACACGCACCGGAAACGAAGCCATCACAACATTTTGCCGAAGATGTTCAACAGTCTCCGTCGGCTGTGCAAAAGCAAACGTCTCACACACCGCTTGCCAAACGCCGGTCAATGGAGAAAGATTGACCTCAAGAATCGTCCAAACCGTACCGTCCGACTCGTGAACCTCGTCGCCGGGCAGCAGTTGCACCATTGTCGAAAAGTACCAATGAGCGTAGTTGACCAGCACAGGCGAATCGATCACCTGCGAATAACGCCGATGCCGATAGCGGCGAAGCAATGCCAAGGGAATGTCCGATGTCGTATCGGTCTGATGATGCCAAAGTGTAATAGATTGCGTTGCGTCGTACATGGAAGGAGTTAGAAGTTAGGAGTTAGGAGTTAGGAGCATAGGAATTGACGGGCTGCGTCCGTTTGTAAGAAGTCAGGCGTGAAAAGTATCGGAGTGAAACTTCTAACTCCTAACTTCTAACTCCTAACTTCTTCCCACTGTTATCTCTTCGACGCCCGCCTCGCTTTGCGCCATCTGCTGATCGCACCACTCGACGGTCGCTCGAAGTTGTTTCAAATAGTCCGTCCAGAGAACGGATTGACCGTCCACGTTGTACGAAGGTTTCGGATTCGCCGTCAATTCGGCAATCAAGGATAAAGTTTGAGTTTTGATGGTTTGATACATTTTGAGGAGACAGGAGTAAGGAGACAGGAGTAAGGGGTTAAGGGGGAGGTGAAGGCGGTCAGAAAGAAGGAGTTGGAAAATGATATTCTGCGACACGCCAATAAGTGAACATTTTTCCTCCGTGCATTCTCCGTGTCCTCCGTGGTTAAATTTTAACACGGAGGTTACACGGAGAACACAGAGAGGAAAGCGGCAATTTATGGCGTGGTACGGTATATTCTGTCTCCTGACTCCTTACTTCTGACTCCTTACTCCTTTTATCCCAAGCATTTCACCACATAGCGCGGATCGATCACCGCAGGCGTACCGCGCTCAGAGGCTTTGAAACGCACGACAATGTCTTGCGTGAAATCCGATTCGCTGCCGGGAATCGACCGCGATACCGTAATCCCCCAATTCTCCATATAAGCAAACGCCTTACGGAAATTGCCGAGAAACCAAATCTTCTCCAGGCTCGTTACGTCCGGCTGCGACTTGAGACGCTGATACGCCAATCGACTCGATACCAATCGGTACCTCGCAAAAGGATTCCGAAGCGTCATGCCCGATGAACCATCGCCGTAAGAAATCGACGACGCATAAAACAAACGATGAGCCAAGTGACGCTTCGGAGGCATCACTAACACGGCATTGGGCTCAATCAGAATCGGATTGCCCGATATCGGATCGATCATCTCGCCGAAGAGGTCTTCCGCAGTTTCAATGCTCTCCCAGTTCAACAGTTCATTGCCGGTGAGCAAGTTCTTCCAAGGATGAGAAGACTCGGCAGAGTAGGTATCCCGCTGCACATTGTTCTGCTTGTACGTGTTAGTGATACCGAGAATCATATCGAGAATGCGCCGCTCCTTATTGAGAGCAAGCATCTCACCGACTTCGGCGGCACGCTCCAAGATGTGGTGCGTTTGATCAAAGAAGACCGCCTCCTTTGTTACCGGAATAATGAGTCCATGCTTTCCAGTGCCGGGCGTTTCGATGTAGTCGGCATTGATACGTGCCGTCGGATAATTACCGCCGACTGCAACGGCAAGATTTTCATTGGCGATGGTTCCGAAGGTATGAATCTTTTCGCCGTCGAGCCGAGTCGGAATCGTCCGCACCAACTGAGATGCCGCAAAGATTTCCTGATTGTACGCCTCTTTGATTTTGGTGTCAATGACAGCACCGATTGTGTTCACGTAAGGAATGGCAATGTCTTCCGTGAGAACTTCCATCTGTTCGATTTGTGTCAATCCGCCGGGCAGAAAACTTTCCGCTAGGTCTCGGATGCTGAAGTCATCCGGTTGGAGGTCTCCCTGTTTCAGGGATTCCGTAAGGTGTTCGGCGGTGCGCTCGGCACCATCGAGTTCAATTCGTTTCCGAAGTTCGCGTGTGTTAATGGACATAAGTTCTGATTTAGCCGGTACTCCGGCGGTAAAAAGGTTAATGGAGAAAAGGAGTAAGGAGTCAGGAGTAAGGAGACAGGAGAAGGCAGGAAATTAGGACATTCTGTCTCCTGACTCCTGTCTCCTGTCTCCTTTAATCGAGCGGGCAAACGCCTTACTATCAAACGTCGATTCCGTAATGTACTGTTCCCGGCACTGCGGCTTCGCTTCGCGCTGCCGAAAGTCCCGAAGCCGCTCTTCGATCAGTTGTTCGACCTGTTCCAACGTAATCGTCTGCGGCGGTTCGACCGATTCAAAGAGTCCCTGCGTCGTCGCGGGATCGGCAACGAGGTCAACACTGCGTACCGCAACAATGCGATCAACATGCGCTCCGCAAGCGGAGCGGCTAACGACCGCTTCGACGTTATGCGAAAAGCCGACGTTGTCCGGCGAATGTTCGGCATCCCAAAGCAGTTGCTCCGCAATCGAATGTTTCGGATTGAACCAAAAGTCGGCGTAGAGTCCTTCGTTTTCACGAAGATGAACGTTGCGTATCATACCGAAGCGTGCATGATAACTTCTCGGCTTTCTCGGATCGCCGTCAGGATGATCGAGATTGACTTTGGAGTTTTCGTAAAGAGGAATCGCTTGCCGAAGCGTTTCGTTAGGATAGTATCGACCGTTCTTGCTTTCGCATCCGATGATTTTCACATCGAAGATGACTCCGGCATCTCGGTCGATCCTTACGGCATCGCTCGGCGTGTGTACCGTTTCATAAAGGATTTCTGTCATTGTTTTAGCCGCCGCACTTGTGCGGCGTAAAAAAGTTAGCCGCTGCATTTGTGCGGCGTGAAAAATGTATCGAATGGGCGACACTCTATCACGACGCACGTCAGTGAATGTCATAAAAATCACTGACAGGTGTTAGAGAGCCGGCGGCTGTGATACAATAGCGAAGTCATGACATTTCCTTTTCTGTTTTTAATTTCCTTCGTTCTCTTCGATAGCGGGTTCGTCAAAGTGTTGCTCGACGGTAACGAATCCGCTTGGCAGAGACTCAACGACGAAACCATCCCGCCGGAGCAAGATTTGGAAACGTTTGCCGAATTGGCAAACAAACTCGCTCGATTCGTTCCCCGGCGGTCTCTGAAAGAAAACGTTAGCGGTTCTCTCTCGCCCCAACATGGCGAAGTCGTCCGGCTTGGAGGAAGAATCTCTTCCGTTACAAAATACGATGCAGTCTATCGTTGTGAAATGGAATTAGACAGCGGAAGAGCAGTCGAAGTTTTTGTGCCGTTTATTCCGCAAGCGTGGGAACATCATTCGCCTCAACAAGAACGTGCCGCCGCTTTTGCTGTGTACGTTAAATCTTACAAAAACATCATGGTCTTCGCCGCACCGGCAATCGAATGGTATCCCGACACTTGGCTCGGCAATCTCGGATTCGATGTTGCTTCCTTCGATCAAGTTCCCGTGAGCCGGATCACAGAATTAGAGCATCACGACGAAGAGACCAATCGCCGAATGTTCAAGTTCACCGAATCGGACGCACAACCCTTTTACGGTTTGCTTCGGGCTGTCTCGGCAACGCCCGAAGGTTGGTTGGAAGAGGAAGCAAAGAAGCAACAAGCCGCAGAACCGATCAGCGTTACCGATTTGTTCAACCGTCCTAACGAAACACGCGGCAAGCCGGTGTTGTTGCGAGGCACGGTCAAACGCATTGTACCGACACCGGTTACGGACAGCGAAGTGCAATCGCTTTTTGGAATCGATCACTACTATCAAGTTTATCTTTTCGTAAATGAATCGCGGGGCAATCCGATAGTGGTCTGTGTACGTTCACTGCCGGCGGGTATGCCGACAGGCGACGGCGGCGATTTTTCGGAAGCCGTTACAGCGGCGGCGGTTCCTTATAAACTGTGGATTTACGAAACGGCGGAGGAACCGCATTATGCTCCGCTGTTGATAGGTCGGTCATTGACTTGGCATCCGAGTCCGTCGGAACGGCAAAAGGTACCAGCGGGATTTGCAACGTTCTCCTTTGCGGTCTTTTTTACATTGGCGATTCTATGGTTTGCTTGTCGATTTTGGGCAAGACATCTCATACCACGACCGTCCGGGCGGTGCGGTCTTCGAGATTCGGACGGAAAATCGTAAGAATCAAAAGCGGTAAATACCACGCTAAATATAAACCGCCTTGATACAACTGAAAGAATTGCACACCGAGCATCAACAGTGCCGAACAGCCGATCAACGTTGCTAAATGTTTATGAGAAGGAACAAATATCAAACCGACACAAACAACTGCAAAGAGTGCAAGAATCGGCATGCGGTAAAACATATCGTCAATACTCCAAAATCCGTCCGGCTGTTGACTGACAATCAAGAATGCCGTCTTACCGACCATGTGGAGCAGTTGCTCGCCAAACGTTCCCCACGCAGACGACGAACACAACAGCAGTAAAACGAAAGCGAGAAGTGCTGATGATGTTCCGATGAGGAAACGTAACCAGCCTTTTTGCCGATAAAAACTGCACCAAAGCGGAATGAGCCAAATGGGATACCAAACGAGTGCGGCGGCGGCACCGATGCCGAGACCGGCGAAAAAGGGACGGCGGTACGCAACGATGCCCCACAGGATTAGTGCTGCCGGAATGACATGATCGAGCCGACCAATCATTTGAGTCGAGTAAGGATGAAGCAAATAGAGGGCGGCACAAGCGATGCCCGTTTGAAGCCGACCGAAGTGCCGATAACCGATGTACGCAAACGCCAAGACGACGACCAAGTGTCCTCCGATAATCAGCGTCAACATGAGGAGCCAAATGTTCAATTCAGGATGCAGCGAAGCGGTTTCCGTAGAAGGGGTTGGCGGCGGCGGGATTTCAATGGTAACGGGTTCTGGACCTCTGATGATGATTGATTCGTTGGGAGCGGGAACGTTGGGAGCGGGGGCGGCAATGGGGGCGGGTTCTGCAACGGTTTCTGCAAAGCCCATGATTTCTTTTTGAATAGGGCTGGGCGGAGCAAAGGCGAGGTTAGCGCGTTCGGTCAGAACGAGGAAGGGTCGAAAGCCGGGGGGAAGGTTGTCCCATTCGGAAGGGGCGATGGTCAGAGTTTCGGGATTCATACCGATTACGCCCTTTTCGTTGTGGACGTGCCGAGTGGTCAGGATTTGTTCGAGTCTGACGGTGTTGACGGTATCGATTCTTTCGCCTCGATTGACGATGAGAGCGGCGACTAGGAAGAAGAAGAGGAAAAAGCAGGCGAGTGCGAGTCCGTCTGACGCGAGGTTTGGTTCCAAGAGTGGACGGCGTACCATGATGACATCGAGGATGAGTCGTACTACGAGTAGTCCTTGAATGCAGAAGAGCCAGGTGTATCCTGGATGGCTGTCTCCCATGGCGATGAGTAGCAGTCCGGGTGTTAGGAGGAGTATGGCGATGAGGTCGAAGTTCCGAACGCTCCAGACTCGGTTGAATTTGAAAAACATTGCCAATATGATGATGGTGGACACGTAGAACCATGTCGTCGGCAACATTTCGTATTGGAAGAGGGAGGTCGGCATCGGCGGAGCGTTTGGTGTGGGAGAATCACACCCTCTTTCATTTTACTGCGTCGGAGAGGGGGGTGTCAAGTACCGATAAATCCCTTGCAGTCCGATAGCACACCAGTCCGTTAAGGGAACCTCTAATAATACAAAATTTTCTTTGCGGTTAAAAAAGACTTAACCGCAAAGTACGCAAAGAGTCGATTCGTTGCGTTTTCGGCACACATCAATATAAAAATTGATTTTTAGAGGTTCCCTCCATAATGTTCCCCTTAACGCACGGCAACTCGGATGGGGCTCAACCGCAATCTTTCCATTTTCAAGAATTCTCCTTCGACCATACAGACGGCGAAGGCATCGGAGTATCTGCCGCTGCACTGCTCAACGAAAGTGTCGAAACTCTCCCAAATAATCGAAGCAGGCTCACCCTCATGCTTGCCGACCTCCCAAAACTTTCCCCAAGATCCCTGATGAGCAATGTACTCCGCTCCATTCGGCTCCCTACGATAAGCCACCCGCGCCGTCGCATGCATCCAACTGCCGCGATTGACCGCCGTCTTGATCCCGCCGACATAATCGACCTGACGAGACACCGCAACACTGTTGCCAAACGTCACCGGAAAACCCGCCGCCACACAATCAAAGATAACCCTCGCAAGATCACGCCCACGAAAATGTCCAAGATAACACGCCCCGATTTGACATCGCTCCGCATCGGCAAGAAGTGCCTCCGTATAATTCGGCGGATGACGCAACGACTCTTCATAAGTACCGACCTTCGCTACGTCAAACATACCGCGTCTGTTAGCGCAAGTCAACATAGAAGACAGCGACGCTCCTTCTCCGCGAATGCCAGCATCCCTTTTGCCGAGTTCCCAAGTCAAATACGGATTGAACCGCTTGTATCGAAAGTTGTAACCATCGACAAGATGCGTCAGCAACATCGCATTGACAGCATGATTCGTCGCACAGCCGGCACAAGAGCCGCGGCTGCCCTGATTGAAATCATGCCAGCCAATCTTGAAGTGTTCGCCAATCACCCAAGGAAAAAAGCAAAAGCCTTGATTCCGAAGCGAGTCCCGAATCTTCTTTTGCATAATCACTCGTGCCTCGAATTGACTCCACGGCACCACGAGCGGTTGCGACGTGATCTCACGTTGTTCATGTTCATCGTAGGGCAGCGTTTGAAGGTCGTTCCACAAAGCGAAACCGGAGCCGGATTCGCTTTCGGGAAGCCAGCCATGTAAGGGAAAAGGATGGTCGGTAAAGGTGGTCATGGTGTTAGTGTGTTAGCGGTGTTAGCGGTTTTGCTTGCAAAACCTATCTCGCAAGCAGGTTTCGGAAGACTCGGTTTTGCGTCCCTTGCCCTCGGTTGTTCGGACTGTTCGGCAATTCATACGTTTGCAATGCGTTGCCGATGGTTTGAAAAATCCTTTTCACTTCGGAAAGGTCATCAATGTTATTGCCGAGTTCTTGCTCCAATCGCTGACTCAATTCCGCGAGAAAGGGAGTCCACTCGGTAACTGCCGTCGGCGATGCCAATGCCAGCGTGCCGGTCAGAGTGATTTGAAGTTGCGCTTGAGCATTTTGGACAGTTCTGATGTTCTCCGTTTCGATTCGTTGAACGATTTGTTCAAAACATTCTGCGACGAGTCGGGCTTCCGAAACGAGGCTTGCACTCTTGACCAGCATCGGCATTTGCGTGTTGATCCATGTTTCCCAAGAGGACGCTGGCGGAATCGGCGTGTCGTCTGTGCCGTTGTGAAACGTCTTGACGAGGAGTTCCGGTTTGCCGTCGATGACGATACCGGCAATGACGGTGTAGCATCCTGATACGGGACTGGCAAAGTACAGTTTCGACAGTTTTGTATCGACTTGATAACTTTCCGTGTTCGACGAAGGAGACACGACGTACCACGATGCCTCTTGGGCTGGAATGATTTCAAATGCCGAAAGAGTGCCCGACGGGGTTCGATCTGGTCCGACCAATTCCTGTGCGGTACTGTTGATGCCGAACAGAAGGAGAAAAATGAAAAGTGATAGTGTGCGCATGGGGGTATTTATAACGTGGACAAATGGGATTGGTCCCTTTGCGCCCTTTGCGGTCTTTGCGGTTAAAAAAGAAGATTTAACCGCAAGGAGCGCAAAGAACGCAAAGAGTCTTTTCATGTCGTTGTCGCCTTACCGCCGCTTGATACCATTGATAAGGTCAATGATTCGAGTGATGAGCGAAACGATCAGTACGAGGTCGACCGACTCCGGTGCGGCATTTTCCGTCAGTTGGGCGATCATTTCTTCGTCCGCCGACTCGAATAGAATCTCCTCCGTTTGAAGTTGCTCGAAGACGACACGATGGACGTAGTCGAACAGGGAGGTATTGTTCAGAATGAACTCGATGGCGTTCAGGATTGCGTCGTCGAGTGGAGTTTTGCTTTCCTTTGCATAGGATTGGACGAGCGAAACGAGGCGGAGCAAAAATGTCCGACATGATTCTTTGTCGGTGATGTTGTGCGGATTCAAAAGAACCCTGACGGCAAGCGTTAAGAAATGGAACATAGTGGTCTTCCGATAAAAGGTTGATAATGGGGCGAAGTGTAACAGACCGCTCGTCAGCCGCCGTCAGGAAATTTCTTGACAGTTGTTAAACCCTCTAAAAATTCCCTAGGGCGAGACTTATGGCTATACTCCGATTTTATCGAAACGAGTGTTCTTCCGCTGGAAATTCACCGCTTTGGACTTCCGCCGCATACTGTTGAACTGCCCCTGAAATGATCGTGTGCAAATCTGCATACTGTTTGACATGTTTCAACGCAGGACTCCGCACCGGGGTGTAACCAAGAATGTCATGAAAGACGAGTACCTGTCCGTCGCAGTGCGGACCAGAGCCGATGCCGATGGTCGGAATGGAAACCGCCGCCGTTGCTTCCTTCGCCAATTCCGCTTCGACACATTCCAAAACGACGGCAAACGCACCTGCCTGTTCGACCGCCTGAATATCTCGAAGAAGTCGCTCCCTCTCCCGCTGCACAAAATATCCTCCCGTCTGCCGGATTTCCTGCGGACGTAGACCGCAGTGAGCCATCACGGGAATTCCCGCGTCAACGAGAGCCGCTACCGTGTGCGCCCGGCTTTGTCCCCCTTCAAATTTGACGGCACCGGCAAGCGTTTCCTGCAAAATTCTCGCACCGGCTCGCACTGCTTCCTCCTTTCCCAGTTGACAGTAAGGAAAGGGCAAATCGGCAACGACCAGTGCATTTTGAGCAGCCGAAGCGACCAGCCAAGTATGGTAAATGATATGTTCCAATGTTACCGAAAGCGTCGTCGGTTTGCCTTGTACGACATTGCCGAGGCTGTCTCCGACGAGCAAAACATCGACTCCGGCAGAGTCGAGAATTTTGGCACTAGGATAATCATAGACCGTTAAGGAAACGATCTTTCGTCCCTCTTGTTTGAAGGCTCGTATCTTCGGCGGAGTCAACTGCGGCATAGCATCATTGTAGCATAGATGTCCGAATTTTCAACGCCGCAATCAGAATTTTCCGTGCAAGATTTCGGTGCTGCACATACTACTGATGTTGTTTTGTTCGTGTAAATAAGGTAGAAAAGGGTTACTCAAAAAAACCTCTCCTTCGGCAACAACGACTTTCTCATGTTGAATAACTCTCCTTTTTTAATTTCACTGGCGACGTACAATGAACGCGAAAATTTGCCGACTCTGACAGCACAGATTTTTGAGTTTGCGCCAGGAGCAGATATTCTTGTCGTGGACGACTCTTCGCCCGACGGCACAGCCGATTGGGTCGAAAAGCAGATGCAAAGCGACTCGCGATTCAAGTTAATCAAACGTTCCGGCAAACTCGGTCTTGGCACCGCCATTCTTGCTGCGATGGATTATGCCATCCAAAATGATTACGAATTTTTAATCAATATGGATGCCGATTTAAGTCATCCGCCCCGCTTTCTGCCGGCAATCTGTGCGAAAGCCGAAGAAGGATTCGATGTCGTGATAGGCTCCCGGTACGTTCCCGGCGGAAAAATCGAAGGTTGGGCTTGGCATCGACGAATAATGAGCCGAAGCGTTAACATCTATGCCCGATGCATGCTCGGATTGAATACGAAAGACAACAGTGGTTCCTTTCGATGTTATCGGACGGCACTTTTGAAACGATTTGACCAAGAGTCGATTCTCTCGCGGGGATATTCATTTTTTGAAGAGATTCTCTACCGGCTCCGCAAGTTGGGCGGAACCTTTGCGGAGGTTCCGATTACCTTTGAGGAGCGGCGGGTCGGGCAGTCGAAGTTAAACATGAAAGAAATTTTCGCCGCCCTGTGGTTGTTGTTGCGAATAGGGGTAACGAGGATATGTTAAAAGTCAACACAAACGGAGAGCCAAACAGAGCCTGCAGCGGAAGTTGCGGGAATCTAACGTTGGACACCGGAGCTGCCGCTCCGGGCTCTGTTTGTTCTTGAAAATCACGCGGTTTTCGGAGGTTCGGTGAAACCAATTTCAATCGCCATTGGTCCGAAGTCCGTCTGGAAGGGAATGGAAATCGGCTGACATCTTTCGGGAAAACGCAGTTCTGCGTCTCTACCAAAAATAACGTTGGGAAGACTCAAACTCAATTTGTATTCCTCAAGTTGGGCTTTGGCATTTCCCGCGATGACATTGGTCAGTTCACCGACGGCATCGAAAACATCGTTATTGAAGTCGGTATATTCTTCCATGAGCATTGCCGAGGCACTTTTCAGTGCGAGGGCTTCGGACATGGTGAGCACAACCGTTCCCACGATCACGCCGGAGAGTCCGATGATTCCGCTGACGGGATAGAGTGCCGACTTATCTTTTTTGATTTGCGGCGGTTCGCGCGTTACCTTGCACCCAACCATTGTTTCCAACGTTTTGGAAACAGCAATGATGAACGGATTGATGAATTCAACACGGACTGCTTGCGACATAGCCATGACGGGATGTGATGTTTGAGTGATGTAGCGGGGTATTTCTCCGCCTACAAACTATCTCCCCCATTCTACTCGGGACGCGAGTCTATTGCAAGCCCCATGATTTGATGAGGTCGTCGGCACCCGGAGAAAGTTTTTTGAGTTTTTCGACGATCTTCGCTTTGGCGGCGGCATCCGCTTTCGGCAGTTTTGCTTTTATTTTGGCGTAATTTTTTCGTCGTTTTCTTCGGCGGCGGATCTCTTTTTGGCGTTCACTAATTGACACTTTCGACTCCTTATCTTTTGGGAATACCCCCCATTTTAACGGATACCGAAATTCTGTCAAGGTCAGGGGAGACCCTTCTTGCAAAACGGGTGTGTAAAAAAAAAGTGGGTGCAGCGCAGCGAGCGGTGGGCGTTAGCCCTCCGTTGGGGTACGAAGCGTAAGGGAGACCAACGGGGGGCTAATGCCCCCCGCTCGCTTTCTCTCTTGCCCGCTCGCTTGCGAAATGCTGAAAATACCCACAATTTTTTACACACCCTTGCAAAACGAACAAAAACGTGTAGACTCAAAGACGTAGTCTTCCCCAATGGATTCTCCCCCCAATGCAACGGATTGTTCTCCTATCACTCCTTTTCGGACTGTGCGCCGCACTGACACTCGAATCAGCATCGGCACAAATACTGCGCCGACAGTTACAAAGAATTCCCGGTATTCCTAGCGAACCCGGCTATCGAGTCGGTCCCACGCTGCGACAGGAACCAATCATTCAGGGAGACGGGCAAGCAGTCGGAAGAGTCCTAAACATCGTCCGGCAATTCACCGGCAACAACGGCGAACTCAAACCCGTCATCATCATCTCCTTCGCCAGTTTCGACGAATTCCGACGCATTATACAAATCGTCGCCCAACAAATCCGACTCGACAAAGGAAGCATCGACGAACCCGTATTGCTCAACATGGCTCTCAATCTGTATGAACGCATCATCGGACAAGGTTTCGACACCGCACAACCCATTGGACTCGTTTTGCAAACCGACGGCATAGTATTCTATCCGATTGCGTTCACACCGCTCAACCTCAACAGCGAAATGGGACGGTCATTCCAAAAACAATATGCCGAACAGTTGCCAGACGGACGCACCGTTATTCGGCAGGAAGTATTCAACTGGCCCCTCGGTCGGCTCTTTGTACAAGAACACAACGGCTGGGCATTTATCGCTCCCGAAAATCTGCTCAATACATTGCCGGATGATCCGACCACTTTGCTGCAAGGACTCGACCGCGATGCGTTAATAGCAGCAAGGTTCGATCTGCAAAACTTGCCGTCGTTGACCACGCGGGCGGTGCTCTCACTCGGCGAAATGAATGCCGTCGCCCAAGCCGAATCGGAAATCGACAAGGCACTCGTCCGGTTGAATATCGGCTACATACGCTCCCTTGCCGAACAAGCCGACTTCTTGGAATATACTTTTTCCTACGATGAAGAACTCAACGAATACGTTTTCACTCAAAAGGAGATTGTCAAACCAAACACGGAGAGGGCAAGGTTAATGCAGGAACGCCGCAACGCCGAAAGCAGATTGCACGGCTTTTATCATCCGACGGGAGCGATATTGGCTTCCCATTTCGTAATGTCGCTCACGCAAACGCAGCGGGAACAGTTGGAAATCATTTTGGACGAAGCCATTGGGAAACATCTGCTGACGGAAGAGGAACGCAGTGCGGATGCGCCGGAATACCGGCTAAATGATTTAACCGATACTCCGCTCACCGACGCTCAGAAACTCGAGATGTTGCTTCGGCGAATTGGTGCGACGTACTATTGGGGTTTAGTCGGGGCGATACGGAGCGGACAGTTCGATGGGGCTTCGACTTGGTCGCAAGAACGCGGCATATTAGCGGCGTATAACATTGTCGAAGGGGAGCGGTTCCAGCGGGCATTCGATAACATCTTCGAGGAAATGCAAACGAACTTTCCCGACTTGTACGCGAAAAACGTCGAAAAGGATTACGCCGAATTCGAAGGGTTTAGTTTTACGAGCGTTACGTTTCGTTTGGGGGATTTCATTAAAAATCCGTTTCTTCAAAGCATAACGCCGCCTCGTTTGGCGGCGAGGGAAATGTTATTGATTCTCGCTGTGCGGGAGGATGCCGTCTGTTTTGCTATCGGACAAGGTGCACAACCGGAGTGGATGCTAGTCAATGCGATTACGGGAATGTCGGAATCGAAGCCGGTAGAGGATTTGTTTTTCTTTTATTCTGCGTATGAATTGGGGCAGGCGTTTGCCGTAGCGGGTCAGCCGAGTCGTTTTGAGCGGTTGAAACTAGCGGCGGCGGAGACGAATCCGCTGGCTTGGGCTTTCGCTTATTCCAATTTTACGGACACGACGAAAACAATTACCTTTCGTGCATCGGGATTGCTGACTCCTTCGCTCTGGCGGATGCGCGAAGCGATGAGGTAAAAGGGAAAGATTGTGCATAATTTGTCGATAGCAGAATTTTTTTACTCCGTTTTCGTCTGTTTGGATGTTCCTACCGATATTTACGTTTTTTACTGACAGTGAACTAACAACTTTTGAACAGGTTTTTAACGAGTTTTCCGTTTTTTAGAATCGTCGTAACTCTTTGCGTAACAGTGGTTAAGAACGACGAATCGGAGTTATCGACAAAAAAACGGCAAACGTTAATACTACTATTGAATTTATAAATCTATTAAGGGAAACGAATACTTACCAACCGATTATCATATTGGATTCGATGACCTTTTTGGCGTAGTCGAGATCAGAGCCGGTCTGTTGCATGTAAAGCCGGATTGCATGAACCTTATCGCCAGAGGCTTTGGAAATGCAGTCTCTGGCGGCATCGCAAGGGTCGGTTTTGCCTACAATTCCCAGTGCGGATTTGGAAATAACCCAGGCATCACGGGGACGTTTGGTGACACGAATTACTTCTTCCGACGGATAGTAGCTGTAGAAGATATTTCGGGCTGCCTCTTCATCGTCAGCCCAAGCAATGACAATGTGGGCTTGTGTCTCAATTTCAAATAATGCCATCGGTGAGATTGTTAAAGGTACACAACACTGGCAGTATTATAACAGTTTTGCGCAAAAAAAAGAACAGGGGCGGATACGAAGTGCGAATTCTGAAATTGATTTTCGATGGCACCAATCCGGCTTGCAAATTCCGCAAAAATCGGCATGCGACTGATTCAACTCTTCTCCAAAAAATGGTGTATAATGTTCTAATCTTCCCGTTTGTTTCCCGTGCCGCAAACAGAGATTATCATTTATCAGGAAGCGCAAGATGATGCGCCGCTGGTCGATTGGTTGGCTGCGTTGTCAGAAGACGCAAGATCAAAGTGCCGCTCGAAGATTCGGCGACTCGGAGAACTCGGTTATGAGTTACGTCGTCCTGAAGCCGATTATTTGCGGGACGGAATTTACGAATTACGAATTGGGCATCGTGGAACGAACTACCGCATTTTGTACACTTTCGTTGGTCGCCAAGTCACCCTGTTGACACACGGAATCGTCAAAGAATCTCGCGTTCCGCCCAAAGAAATTGATGAAGCGATCCTTCGCAAAGCCAAGTGGGAAGCCGATCCGAAAACACACACCTATAAGGAGTAAAAAAATGGCAAGCACAGTGTTAGAACGTCCAGTAAAACGCCGGACAACAGCGAATCGCACCAAAACAATTCATACACCGACAACCGATGCCATCGCCATCTTGAATAGACGGTTCGGCAGCCCAGAATCGGAGGCATATATGGTCGAGGAACTCGAGCGTATCCTCATTGGCAATCAGATATACGATTTGCGGACGCAGTCGGGAATGACGCAGTCGGCATTGGCAAGGAAAGTTGGTACGAAAGCCGCCGAGATCGACCGACTCGAGAATGCTGATTATGAAGGGCATCCTCTGCCGTTGCTCCGAAAAATCGCTGCCGTCTTCGGAAAGCGAATCGAAATAAACTTCGTACCGCAGACAGAACCGCAAACGTAAGGGATTTATCCCTTTGATTCCACTGCCGCACTTCCCCATGTCACGTTTTGCCCATTTTTGTCAAAACGGATGACCACCGGCTATTCGGGCAACCCACCACGTACTTAAGAACGTTCGTACCGATAAGTCAAGTTTGAATTGCCCTTGACCGAATTCGGGAAAATCGGTAGGATTCGCCCACTATGCAAACAGAGCGTGAAACGCTAATTGAATCCTGCTTGAAACAGTTACTGTTCATTGCCGAAGTTGATTACGACGAGGAGAATAGGAACATTGCGGAAGTGGAAATTGTCTCATTTTATAAGGACAAGCCGGAAACAACAAGCATCCCTCGCCGAGATGTTGTCGCCCTACTAAAAGACAAATTCCGCATTTGGACGATAGGAGTAACCAAACAAGGAAGACCGTGCTTTGCCAATGTCATAATGCATCCGGTCAACGGAGAAGAGTATATCATGACAACAGCAAATGATGAGCCGTGCGACAATTTAGGGAATCTTCCGTCGATTACTCGGTAGAGGCACCGCCGATTTCAACTGGACTGATGGGGGGCGTAGGATTAGATTGTCTGTCCTCGTCGTCCTGCCACCTTTTAATCGCAAGCATCAGGACTTCTGTCTTCCCACGATGTTTTGTAAACTAGCACGCTGTTCGACCGATAAATCGGCTCGCCATTCTGGTTGTTTCAGAACATTCAGTATGCCTTGTAGTCCTTGCTGCGCCTTCGCATAGTCCTCATCGGACACATTAAACACCGACATCTGCGACATCCCCATCGTAGCGTTGGCGGTTGCCTGTAACTGCTCGAACTGACTGATATTCGCTAACTGGTGCATCGTTAATACCTTCTGTCCCAATAGGTTTCTACGTCGTATCTGCCGTAGTCACCGCCGCTTTCACCATAATCTCGTGGATTGAGCCGTGCCTCTCTCTCATCCTCATCCTCTTTCTCATCGGCTTTGTCAATCGCCGCCTTGGCATTGAAAACGGACATCGCACTTTGCGGACGACCGCCAGCCGTCGCACCCGCTTGCATCTCCTGAAATGAATTAAAAACTTGCATCTTGTTTCTCCTTTCTAAAACCCCAATTTACCACACATCCCAGAGTCTAGAAAATTTGTCATTCTATTGGCTAATAGACTCTAAATCCCGTGAACCAGCATCCGGTACGTCAGCCGTTTACCTGCCACTCCCCGCACCAGCGCATCCAGC
>Ga0099364_10004638_pt1 | contig 20773 bp, 15 predicted proteins | sample TergutTh196P3_FD_73070 | JGI IMG/M metagenome (GOLD analysis project Ga0099364, IMG submission 73070) | Microcerotermes parvus P3 segment gut microbial communities from Pointe-Noire, Republic of the Congo - Th196 P3 | ecosystem: Host-associated > Arthropoda: Insects > Digestive system > Gut ... | reverse complement strand
GTCGGTTCCAGCGAGCAGTCAGGTCATCTTCCAACTTCTCTGTTTGTCAATGCCTAAAAAACTCACTTGAGAGTCAGAAGCACCGTGCAACTGACAATTTTACTGTCCGACGGAACTGGGGCATGGCAAATAATCTATAATCTGTTATACTGACGAGACCTCTCGAAATACGAACCAATAATGATTTGTCAGCGTTGCAACGCAGAAATCCCAGACAGCAGTAATTTTTGTACCTTTTGCGGTACAGCACAAGAACCGGAGTACCGGCTAAATGAAGAGCCGGAGTATCAGCTCAATGCGGTGCAGCGCAAATTCTATTTAGACATCGGCAAACTGCTCGGCGACGCCTTCGAACTCTATAAACGACACTTCGTAACTATGTGTTTCGTCGGTCTAGTCGCACTGGGTGTTCCGCTCATATTTGCCATACTCGGTGCTGTAGCGGACATTGCCGCAGATATGATCAAAATAAACATAGGAAATGAATCAACCGCTTTTCTGCTTAAAGTGATCAGTTATTGCTTGATGACTTTCCGTTATCTTCTCCAGTGGTATTTGATACTGGGTGCGATACGGCTCTGTCTCTACATCGCTCGAGGCGGTACCGGTTTCCATACGAGTTTGATGTTTCCTCCTTTTATGCTGTATCTCAAAATGATCGGGATCAGCATCATTACCGCTTGCATCTCTTGGGGAATTATGCTACCGGCGGCTATCCCCTATTTTATCTGGCTTTTCAACGGCGGTCCGGCTGCTCCCGCCGATTACTCCGTTTTCTTGATCGTTGCGATCTGTTTCGCTCTTCCCTGTTATTGCGCTGTCCTTTGGATTACCACACGGTTATATCTGGCACCGTTTTTTCTGGCGGATAGGAATACAGGAGTCATCGAATCGTTATCTTCCGCTTGGAATGCGTCGTCAGGTAACTTTTGGATGCTGTTGTTGACAATATTTGTTTTGGGAATTCTATCCTTTTTGGGCTTCTTTCTTTGCTGCGTCGGAATTTTTTTAACGATTGCGTTCGCCATTTTAGGCGGAGTGCTTGCCTATTTACAGCTCACGGGACAGCCGAATTGTCTCGATTAGGGGCTGCTCCGTCAACAATTTTTTTCCTTCGTGCTTTCATTGTGTTCCAGGTAGTGTCTCCGATTTATTACCTTGTTTTTTATTTCTTTGATCCGTTATGGAACAGATATACTGTAAACTATTCCGAGCGTTCACGCCGTCGTGAGTTTGCGGTTTTGCAAGCAAAACCGCTAACAGCACATTTCCTCCACATTTTCCCGATTGACGGGCATAATGATTCCCCGCTCCGTAATGATACCGGCAATCAATTCCGCAGGCGTTACATCGAAAGCAGGATTGTACACATTGACTCCCGCCGGAGCAGTACGCTTGCCGAAACCGTCGCAGATTTCGTCTGCACTGCGCTCCTCAATGGGAATCTCCCCCCCTTCCGATAAGGTCAAATCAAACGTCGAGACCGGCGCCGCCACATAAAACGGTACGCCGTGAGCCTTCGCCGAAACCGCTACACCGTAAGTGCCAATTTTGTTTGCCGTATCACCATTGGCAGCGATGCGATCCGCTCCGACGACCACGCCGTCGATTTTCCCCTGCCGCATCACCAGCGCCGCCATCGAATCGCAAATCAACGTCACGTCGATTCCCCGTTGCATCAATTCCCAAGTTGTCAATCTTGCTCCCTGCAAGAGCGGTCGAGTCTCGTCGGCATAAACGTGAATCGTTTTGCCCGCTTCTTTTGCGGCAAAGAATACTGCCAGTGCGGTACCATAATCTGCCGTAGCGAGACCGCCGGCGTTGCAATGCGTGAGCCACGTACTGCCGTCCTTGACAAGTTCCTGTCCGAAGCGTCCGATGGAACGGCAGATGCTCCGGTCTTCTTCATGTATCGCTTGCGCTTCGGCAAAGAGAGATTTCCGAATTGCCGAAACGTCGCTTGTGTCATAAAGGCTTTCGGCTTTCGCTTTCATTCGGTCCAATGCCCAGAAAAGATTCACGGCTGTCGGTCGGCTTGAAGCGAAATAAGCGGTAACTTCGTTCAGCCGATTGCGAAAGGCGGACAGGTCGGCATCGCTTGGTAATGTTTGCAAGCCGATGCAGACTCCGTAGGCGGCGGCGATTCCGATAGCAGGCGCCCCGCGAACACGCAACATATAAATTGCTTCCCAGACAGTCTCGACGTTGAAACAATCGATAACTTTGAGTTCCGTCGGCAGAAGTGTTTGGTCAATCATGTTGAGCGAACCGGTAAGGTCGCCCTGCCAAGAGAGGGTTTCGATGCTGGAATAGGACATGTTGATATTTTATTGTAAAGGTTAACGCTACTCTGTTAACGCTTGTTTGCGTTTCGCTCTCGTTTTAATTCCAGCATTGCGTCGAGCAGTTGTATTTCCGCTTCGAGCACCGCATCTTGTGTAGTGACGCCCATGCTGTGTTGTATAATTGCATTTCGGAGATTGTCGGTCAAGGCGCTAACCTTTTCTTCCAACGCGATGAACAATTTTTCCCTCTCGCCGGTGTGTTGGTAAAGTTCTACTTTGGCGGCGGCAAGGTTAGCGTGGGCTTGCATCATTCTGTTTAACGCACCTCTGGGCGCGGCGGCTTTGTATTCTACGGTAATGGAGTCGGCAATTTTTTGGCGGCTGGCGACCTTTAATTCTAACAGTTCCCGCTCGCTGGTTTCATCGATTTTCAGGTCGATGAGTGAGTATTCTTTTTCCAGGGCAGCGTTAAGGTTTCCCGGCTGGGCGGTAAGATGAAGGCAAAAAAGTCCTCCGCAAAGGAGCAGAACACACAGGGCTAACAACGCTGTCTTTCTCATAGTCTTAATGGCACCTCTAAAAATCATCATTTATTTTGTGTCTGTATCACGAAAGTTGCTGTTTTTCTCACACAAAGGGCACAAAGGATTTGAATTACCGGACATCCTTGGGGTTCTTTGTGCCTTTGTGCGAAACATAACAATTACACGAAGAATGTGATGTAACCTGAAAAATTGCAAAATGTTGCGACAAAGTACGGCTACTTAGTTGCTACACTCTCTTTATTTTGGTCTATACCGCAAATGCACCGAATCTATACCTTGCGTTCTTTGCGCAACCCTTTACGACCTTTGAGGTAAAAAAAGGATTTAACCGCAGGTGCGCTAAGGATGACTCGACGAAATAAGGGTATGAATTTCTGGCAAAAGCCTTAACCTCGTGTCGTGAACTCTTGTAATGCGGCGTCGATCAGACTGCGGTGTTGTTCCGGCTTGATTTCGGCACGAATCATTTTGCCAGCCAAGTTGGTCGCCAGCACCGCACTCCGCTCCGCAATGCTTTGCAACGCCGAAGTAGTCGCACTTTCGATCTCCTTCATCGCCCGATCCCGCTCCAAAACAGCGGCGTCCCTAGCCTTCGCCACGATGTCTTCCGCCTGCCGCTCCGCATCCTTTTTCGCCTTTTCGATGATTTGACGAACCTCCTCCTTGGAAGCATCCAATTTTTCCTGATACTGTTTCAGCAATTCTTTCGCATCCTCGTTCTGCTTTTGTGCAGCAGCAATGTTGCCGAGAATTCCTTGTTCACGCTCATCCAACGCTTTCGCAATCGGACCGAATGCAAACTTATAAAGAATCGCAACAACCGTGAGGAAAATGATGAGCGTCCAAAAACCCGTACTGAGAAAAAACTCCATCGGGTTGATGCTCACATCCTTTCCCCCCGCCGCCAAGACAGATTGGGAAGAAATGACAAACAGTGAAAGGAAAACGGCAAGTGTGATGTAAAATGTACGGGACATGGGACGGATTTAGAGTGAATGTTAACGAAATGATTAACAGAGCCGCAATCGTAAAATTGCGCACCATAAACTCTGCGCAATCTTACGATTGCGGCTCTGCTAGTTATTTTTAGCCGTAGAGGCACAAAATGCAAACGACGATGGCGAAGAGAGCAAGTCCTTCGATCAGCGCGGCGGCGATGAACATCGTGGTGAGCAGTTTTCCTTGCATTTCGGGTTGCCGAGCGGAGGCGTCTACAACGCTGGCACTCAACAGACCGATGCCGATACCTCCGCCGATGGCGGCTAGACCGGCGCCGATGGCAATACCGAGATAACCGAAGTTTGCTTTGGCGGCATCTTTTTCAGCGGCATACTGGGCTGCAACTTCTGGGTCAGGAACAAAATCTTCAGCGAGCACCAGTGCAGGGGAGAGGACAAGGCAAACGACGAGCCAGAGAACGGCAATACGATAAAATCTATTCACAGAAATGTCTCCTAGTTTAAGGGTTGAGGAATGAACAAGTCAATCGGAAAATCTATCAAGTTACCCATTGTACCAAATTTTCGACAATGTTGTACAGGGGGCGTCACGAGATGTGCGGGTGTGTCAAAAATTTGTGGGTATTTTCGGCATTGCGCAAGCGAGCGGGCGAGAGAGCAAGCGAGCGGGGGGCGTTAGCCCCCCGATGGATGTCCAACACGCTTCGCAACCCATCGGGGGGCTAACGCCCCCCGCTCGCTGCGTCGCACCCACTTTATTTTACACACCCGAGATATGCAAGAACAATGGGAGAGTGTATCATGAAACGAGCGATTTTCTCTTTACAATTCCGCAAAATTGCTTACTGCCCCGGCGGTAAAAGAGGTTGAGGGGAATTTATACGCAGTAGAAATTAGGAAAAAGGCACAAAGGAACACAAGGAAAACGACCAATTTCACCCCCGTCTATAAAACATAACAAGCACAGTACCACGCCGAAAGCACCAGTAGTACAATACTGGATTCACGCACTGTCCAATTCGTCCACTTCGGGAATGTCGTCGAGCGATTTAATGTTGAACAGATCCAAAAAACGTGTTGTCGTGTGATAACACACAATGTTTTTTTTGTTCTGTTCTACAAGACTCATCCGTAATAAATTCCGGCGAACCAACTGATTCAAAATGCCGGTACATGACTGCCTTCGGAGAGTCTGGATCTCCTCCGCCGTGATCGGCTGCCGATACGCCACCACAGCCAACGTTTCTATTGCCTGCTGCGAAAGCCGAGTCTCACGTACTTTACCGTAAAAATTGCTGCGCACCAACTCGAACTCCGAACGAAGTGCCATCCGATAACCCCCGTCCTTAGAAATAATGGTGTATGGACAATTCCGCTCTTGATACTGTCCGTTCAAATGGTCAGCTGCCTGAGCAACATCTTCGGCGGAGACATCTCGCATTTTTTCGACAACCTGCTCGGCAGTAATCGGTTTGCTTTCCCGATTACCGACGAAGAGCATCGCTTCGATGATAGTTTCGAGTCTGACTGCCGCAACTGGAGGTTCGGAAACAGGCGTCGGTGTTGTGCTGCCGCATTCGAGGTTTGTATATTCGGCGTCGTCGATACCGTAGTCGGGGTATTCGGGCGTTGCCGACTCGTTTTCAGAGAGTTCGATTTCAGGAATCGTTTCGGCGAGTTCTGTTTCCGTGGAGTGAATCGTCGCGAAGGCTTTCTTAAGTGATTCAAACGAAAGAGTGTCTGCCGGCTCGTCCGTGTTGTCTGTGTCGAACGTTTCGACGAAGGCAGTTGCTCCGGGAAACCAGTCTTTTCCGATAGTGTTTTGCTCTTTTTGCATATCGAATGATACAAAAACAACCGGTTGAGATAAAGAGCAAAAAATTCACTGAACTGCAGCTCGCTCTTTTACAGCCCTGGCGGATAAAAAAAATTGCAAGCAAAACCGCTAAAATAGTAAATCTGTTACGATATTGATTGTTCTCTCGGCAATTCCACTACGAAGGTCGAACCTCTGCCTAGTCCGTCGCTCGATGCCGATATGCGTCCTTGGTGTTCCTCGATAATCCGATGAGTAATCGACAGCCCTAAACCGGTACCGATGCCTTCACGGCGGCGGCTGTAAAACGGTTCAAATATGTTGTACAAGACCTCCGAATCCATTCCGTTGCCGTCATCTTGCACCGTTAGAATCACTCTATCATTTTGCAAACAAAGACGAATCAGCACATGTCCCTCTGCGTCCGTATTTTGAAAAGCATTGGTCAAAAGGTTCAACACCACCTGCTTCATCTCTTGGGCATTGACCGTAACTTTCAACGACTCCGGCAAGTCCAGTGTAATCTGTTTACGCTTGAAAGAGTCCTGCTGCTGAAGCATTGCGAGCATGTCGGTAATAATTGGTACGAAGTCGGTTTTCGTGCGTTCTTTCGATTCATTTCGGGCAAGGCCCAGCAAACGTTCCGTAATGCCTTTGCAGCGGAACGCTTCTTCCTGTATCATTGCCAGATACCGTTTGACGTATTCGGTATCTTGTGAGTCGATCCGCTTCTGTAACGATTCGGCACATGCGGAGATTGCCATCAGAGGATTGTTGATTTCGTGTGCAACACCTGCCGCTAAAAAGCCGACGCTTGCCAGACGTTCGCTCCGTACCAGTTCCCGGGACTTCTGCTTAATCTTTTCGTCCAGGTCGCGTCGGCTTTCCTCTAACTGTTGAACTTGCTCTTGAAATTGCTGTGTCATGAAGTTCATCGCTTCGGCAAGTTCGGCGATTTCATCGTTCGATTTCAATACAATCCGGGTGTTATATTTCCCGCTCGCCACTTGCCGGGAACCTTCAATGAGAATGTGCAGCGGAGAGAAAATCCAAACGAAGGAAAGCCGAATGAGCAGCAGCATCAATCCGACGGAGAAGGTTACGCAGACGATGACCGTCATTCGGAGCCAGCCGGATTGTTGCCGCATCGTTTGCGAATAACCGCTGAGTTCTTCCGTGAGATAGACCGGTAGCCGGTCGGTATGATGCCGGAGGGTGTCCAAGAGGATTTCTACTTTTTCCCATGTGCCGATTTCGGCAGCACTCCAATTCTGCCGCCGGACAACTTCGTCCAGTTCTTGGATGGCACGTCGAATGTTATCGACTGTCGAAAACTCTTCTTCAAAGCTTTCGTCGATACCGATGTCGGCGACTCGTTCTTCTAATAATTGCCGATATTCTTCGTAACTCTGTTTGAGCGCGGAGAGTGAGTGTATGAATCGGAGTTCGATAGCGGGATGGAACAGTTCGAGTGCGAGGTCGGGAAAGCGGCTGAAAGGAAGACTTACGGAGCGTATGCCTTGCAGTTCACTATAATTTGCTTGCAAGTCGGTGACGTGTCGGCTCATTTTTCCGGCGACGGGCAGGACATTGACGCGCCAGGTTACGTCTCGAACCTGTTGTTGGTAAAGTTTGACGGCATAGAGTCCTGCTCCTGCCAGTGTGGTAACGAGCAGAATCAACAGCGTCAGCGCCGAAAGGATTTTAATGCGGATGGAATTCGCCATGAGAGTACATTAGCCCTGTTGCATAACCCTCGTCATTCCCGTGAAGACGGAAATCTAGCGAGGAGGTTTGGGGACGTTTCGTCTGAATCCCCGCCCAGGAACGGCGTGCTGTATCGTTACGAATCGTTACGAAAAGTCTATCATAACAGATCTGCTTTCGCAAGAATGCCAGGGGAACACCACTACGTTCTTAAGAACGATACACTGTTTGTTCTTCGTAACCCTTGTAATCGCTAACATTCTCACACCGTTTACCTGATTTTTTGCTTCTTTTTCTTGACTAACCGACATTGATAGTGTATATTGCCCAAGTTAACGTCCCAGTTCGCGCCGCCGCAAGCACGACGAATCCCCACTCCCCCTGATTTTCTGCTATGAGTAGTATGTTTTATTCTGTACTTACCGTTGCGATCGTACTGCTGGCGATCGTACTGCTGTCGATCATCGTTCTCATTATTCGTCGGTACAAACGCTGTCCGAGCAACCGAATCCTCGTCGTCTATGGAAAAAGCGGCAAAGGACAAACGTCCATCTGTATTCACGGCGGTGCCCGGCTGGTGTGGCCCATCATTCAGGATTACGCCTATCTGCACCTCGAACCGATGCAAATCGAAGTGCCCCTACGCGGAGCATTGTCGATGGAAAATATCCGGGTAAACGTACCGAGTGTCTTTACCGTTGCCATCGGAACGACACAAGAGCAGATGCAAAACGCCGCCGTCCGGCTTTTAGGACTATCACGGCAGCAGATTGCCAAGCAGGCGGAAGACATTATTTTTGGACAGTTACGTCAGGTGATTGCCTCGATGCACATCGAGGAAATTAACCGCGACAGGGAATCGTTTTTGAGTAACATTACCTCTTCACTCGAACCGGAACTGCGTAAAATCGGACTCGTTTTGATAAACGTGAACATTACGGACATCACGGACGAGAGCGGATACATCGAAGCGATTGGACAGAAGGCGGCATCCGAAGCGATCCAAAAGGCACGCGGCGATGTGGCGGACAACGAAAAGATGGGAGAAATCCGCGTTGCCGAAGCGGAACAGGAAAAAGCGGTGCAAGTGGCGAATGCGGTCAAAGTGCAGATGATCGGAACTCGCGAAGCCGAGCGGGATAAAGAGGTCCGGCTTGCTGAATTAACTCGGGAGCAGGCGGTCAAAGTTGCTGACATGAAGAAGGAACAGACGGTCGGCGAACAGACGGCGGCGTTTCTTTGCGAGACGCAGGTGAAGCAGTCTGAGCGGGATATGCGTATCCAAACGGCGGAGGCGAATGCCAAGGCGGTCGAAGGAGAAAACAAGTCGCAAGCGGTGATTGCTGCTTCGCAAGCCGAACTGATGGTGAGGAAAGCGGAGGCGTATCAAATCGGCGAAACGAAAAAGCGGGAAGCGGAAGCCGCTGTGATGCAGGCGCAGTACGTTGCGGAAACGAAGGCAGCGGAAGCGGAAGCTGCCCTGACGGAAGCAAAACAGCGGGCAGAATTGGAAGCGCCGGCGAAGGCGCAAAAGGCGAAAACGATTGTGGAAGCGGAAGCATTGGCGGAGCAGTGCCGAATCGAAGCGGAAGGAGAAGCGAAGGCGATTTTTGCGAAACTCGAAGCGGAAGCCCGGGGACAATACGAAATCTTGGCAAGGAAGGGAGAGGGACTTCAATGCATTATCGAGGCGTGCGGCGGTGCGGAGAAGGCGTTCCAACTTTTGATGCTGGAACACTTTGATAATTTGGTCGAGGCGTCGTCGCAGGCCATCAGCAACATTAAGTTTGACAAGATTATTGTTTGGGACGGCGGGGCGAAGGACGGCGGACAATCGGCAACGGCGAACTTTTTGCAAAGTATGGCGAAGACTCTTCCTCCGATGATGCAGGTGATGAAGGAAGTCGGCGGTATTGAATTTCCTGAAACGTTGGCGACGATAGCCGGAACCGGGGAGGAAAAGACAGGAGACAAGGGTAAAGGAGTCAGGAGTTAGGAACTGTGCATAAACAACAATCCTGTCCTTACCGTTTTCTACAACGAGCAATTCTTGTGGTACGGTAAAATTCTTGTAAAAAGGGCGCAAGGGACGCAACGGAAAAAGTCCGTCTTCTACCCGTTTCCAGTATAACTTGCTCAACTCTACGCCGTCGATTATACTGACGTCCATGCTCGCCTATCTTTTCTGCTTTATTCTCGGCTCCGCACTGGGATTCTTCGCCAGTGAGTTCGCCGACCGGTGGGGATGCGCACAACGCTACCGCTCCCCCATGTCGAAAAAAATTTTTATCACCATCATGTCCGGGATCGCCGCCGCATGCCTCTATTGGTGGGAAGTGCAAAACCTTATGTTGCTTCCTCACGGATTACCCCCGGAAGTTCCCAACTTTGCTACGCAAGCGTTTGCCTTGCATATCATTCTTTTTACGTTCCTGCTGGCAGCAACGCTCACCGATTTCTATGAAATGATCATTCCCGACACGATTACGGTCGTCGGTACAATTGCCGCTTTGCTATTTGCCTACTCCATTCCGCTCTCTGGTCTTCCAGTCGTGGGATGGCAAGTGGGTGGTGGCGGTTGTTGCGATGGAGAAATGATAGGATATGCCGCCATGACATTAAGAATCGAGAGCCCCGATTGGCAAGCCTACGACCAATTTTTTCTATTGTTCGCGATGATCATGCTCTGGTGGTTCTGGTGTTTTGCCATGTTAGACAGAGTTTGGTACACCAAATTGCCCTTTCGCAAAGCCGCCGCAATTTTTTGCCGTTATCTCTACCGCTCGCCAAGAACGAAGCCACTTTTCTATGCCGCTTTAATTGCACCGCCGTTTTCTATATTAGCGGCTTTTTCGTTTTCTGACGTGGAAGTCTTTTCCGCTCTCGTCGGTATGGCAGCCGGAATGATTTTGGTCTGGAGCGTCCGGCTCGTTGCCCAATGGGTGCTCGGCGTGGAAGCGATGGGCTTCGGCGATGTGACCCTGATGGGAATGATCGGAGCATTCCTCGGTTGGCAAGCGGTGCTGCTGGTCTTTTTCATGGCTCCGTTTTTCGGCTTGGTCTATGGCATTGTCAATGCGGCACTCGGCAGAGGCAGAGCGGTGCCTTACGGACCCTTTTTATGTTTGGCGACGGTCGTCGTGGTAGTCGCTTGGAGTCCGATTTGGTCGGCGACGGCGGAATACTTTGCCTTCGGCATCGGCACCATCGGACTCGTACTACTTGGGTTGTTGGCACTGTTCGGCGGGTTATTGCACATCGTGCATAAAGCGTTTGCAGGATTACGACGGTAGGTTTAGCCTTTGGGACTCTCTGCGTCCCTTGCGCACTTTGCGGTTAAATCTTTTTTCACCGCGAAGAACGCAAAGGGCGCAAAGAACACAAACGTCCCGCTTTTTCCCGTGTCGCAGTATAGTAACAATCTGCTATAATATCCGTTATGAAGCGTTGCACTCTTTCTCTGTTTTTTCTTTTCTGTCTGCCGGTTTCTGTTCTTGCAGAATTGCCGACGACCTTCGAGCCGGGACGACGGGATTCCCTCACCGGAAAGTTCGTCGGTACTAGTCCCAACGTCCGCTGGGTGGTGCAAATCGGTTTGCCGACCTACGCCACGCCCATCATTGCACAAGGCAAAGTGTTAATCGGTACACTCAACGACGCCGTCTGGGACGACCGACGCTCCGGCAGCCGAAGTGTACTGCTCTGCTTCGATGAAAAAACAGGCGAGTTTCTCTGGCAACTGCCGCTGCCAAAAGACTACGGCGTGTCCTCAATGTTCGATGCCTTCTGTGTCGGAATCGCTTCGACACCGACAATCGTCGGCGACCGTGCTTTCCTCACGACAGGACGAGGCGAAATACTCTGTCTCGACATGTACGGACTCGCCAACGGAAACGATGGTCCCTATACCGACGAGGCGTTCCTGTACACTCCCAGAGCAACGGAACGAGGCAGAGTCGTCAATCGAAACGTTGCCGTCCCGCCGCTGACGAAGACCGACGCCGATATTATCTGGCGGTATGATGCATTCGGCGAATTGAAAGCCAAGCCGCACGATACGAACAACTGCGACATCGTCTATTACGACGGTCTCTTAATAGTCAATACAGGCAACTCGCCGGATCACACGCATCGGCACATTCCTAATCCTGAAGCACCGTCGCTGCTCATTATGGATGCCGAGCGGGGCATTCCGCTTGCCAGAGACAACTTCGATATCGGCACAGACATGTCGCACGGACAATGGTGTTCCCCTGCTTTCGGTAAGGTCAACGGAAAAGATATGCTATTCTACGGCGGCGGCAACGGGTGTCTTTACGCCGTGGAGGCTCCGAGCCGGGAAGCACTTTGGAGACAATACGTGGCAAACGGCAGGCGGCTTGTTCTATTGGAGACGACGTGGAAGTTTCAGGGCGATCCTCGTGCTCATCAGTCCGACGGTATCGTTCCCCCCTTTGTGATGGGGATGGGCAGTCCTTCTTACACCAGTCTGCCTGCTCCGACGCTGGACGGCGAAGGGCGGATTTTTATGCTCTTCGGTCATGATGCGTGGAATGGTGCGAGACCTTTCCGCAGTTGGCTGGCATGTATTGATGCGGCGTCGGGAAAACTGATTTGGGGCACCGGCAACATTGACGGCGGAGCGATTGCACCGATTGTTATTGAAGACGGTCTCGTCTATATGGCGGATAGGCAGGGAAACTTTCACTGTTTCGAAGCGGCGTCGGGCAAGGAGCATTGGCGGTTGCAACTGCGCGGCGACATTTGGGCGAGACCGTTGCTTGCTGATGGAAAGATTTACGTCGGTACGGATCGGCGGATGTTTTACGTATTAAGGTCGGGAAAGGAACCGGAGATTATTTCGGCAATCGCCGTGCCGGATCGTGTGTTTGCACCGGCGGCGGTCAGTGGTAACACACTCTTCATTGCAGGCGACGGTTTTTTGTATGCGGTAGAAGGGAAATAACATACAGTTCAGGCGTAAGCCTTACAGAGACGCAATCGTAAGCCACAATCGTAAGATTGCGCATTGGAAGTTACGCAATCTTACGATTGCGGCTCTGCTTGTTTACTGAGCAGATTATAACATATTTCCCGCTTCCTCTCTCGCCCAGCAATCGATTGCCAAGAGCCGCTCAAACGTCGGATGAGACTCAAAATCATGATGCTCCAATACAGAACGACAAACCTTGACAATGTCCTGGAAAAGCAATTTTCCCTCAAGAAACGCAGCAACCGACACCTCATTCGCCGCATTGATCACCGCCCCCGACGTCCCGCCAGAAGACGCCGCCTCCAAACCAAGCAACAACGCCGGAAAACGCTCAAAGTCCGGAGGATAAAACTCCAACGCCAACATCTGCTGCCAATCCACCTTAAGCGAAGGTCCCGGAAAACGATAAGGATTATTCAACGCCAACTGAATCGGCAAACGCATATCCGGCGGACTCATCTGAGCAATAACCGAACCGTCGATAAACTCGACCATCGAATGCACCAGAGACTGCGGATGAATAACCACGCCGATCTTGTCGGCAGACACATCGAAAAACCAACGGGCTTCGATGATCTCCAGCGCCTTGTTCATCAGCGTTGCCGAGTCGATGGTGATTTTTTTCCCCATCGTCCAAGTCGGATGAGCAAGAGCGTCTTCGACCGTCACGTTTGCTAACTCATCCAGAGGCTTTGTACGGAAAGGTCCGCCGCTCGCAGTTAAAATCAGTTTTGCAATAGAGTCAGCCGCTCCGCCTTTCGGTGCGTGCGCCGCACAGGTTCGGCAGCTAAAATGTCTATCTGTACGCCGCACAGGTGCGTCGGATGACTCCATCCTCCACGCCCGAAGTGTCTGCATAATAGCACTATGTTCACTGTCCACCGGCAGCAAACGCCCCCCCTTCGTTTTGACCAAATCAGTCAAAAGTTCTCCGCCCATGACAAGCGACTCTTTGTTCGCAAGAGCAACTGTTTTACCCGCATCAAGAGCAGCCCAGGTGCTTACGAAACCGGCACTTCCGACGATTGCCGAAAGCACAATATCGACATCGGGACGGCGGACGAGTTCGCAGAGAGCTTCCTGTCCGAAGAATACTTCAATGTTTTCAGGCAGTTGTTTGAGCGGCGAGCGGTCGGCGGTTTCGTCGGTAATAACGATCCATTGGGGCGGTTCTCTAAGAGTCTGAATCTGTTTTACGAGAATATCTGTCCGGCGATGGACAGAGAGCAGGATAGGCAGGAGTCTGCCTTCGGATTGGGCGATCACTTCAAGCGCACTTCGTCCGATGCTCCCGCTGGAACCAAGTACGGCTATTCGTCGCGGGAATGAAGACATCTCCATAGGTTATGATACGTTACTATACTGTAACCGGCATGAAATTGGACTTTGCGCCCTTTGCGTACTTTGCGGTTAAAAAAGGATTAACCGCAAGGGACGCAAAGAAAAAACGTCCGTTTTCTACCAGTTGCCAGTATATGCGAACCTCTAATAATACCAAAATCTTTGCACCCTTCGCGCAAAGTGCCGATTCGTTACATCTCCGGCACAAATCAACATAAAAAGTGTCTGTATCACGAAAGTGGTTATTTTTTCTCACACAAAGGCACAAAGGGCACGAAGGAGTTTAAATTACTGGACTTTCCTTGGCGTTCTTTGTGCCTTTGTGCGAAACATAACAATTACACGGAGAAGGTGATGTAGCCTGCTAAATTGCAAAATACTGAAACAAAAAGCGGCTACTTAGTCAGAGTCCATCGAAAATCCCGGTACGTACGCTCCAGACTCAGTGCACACTCAATCATCAAAACTGCCGGCGATGTCGTCGTCAAATGCTTCGTTTTCTTCGTCCGGCAAAGCATCGTTCAGAAACTGCGTAGCGTAATCGTAGTCCGCACTGCCGAAAGAGTCCATCGCCGCATCCGGTATGTCATTCAATAACACATATTCACGCCGAGCCGCCGGTGCCTGCACCGCCTCCCAAGCCGCCGACGATTCATCCTTCAATTTCCATTGAGCGTTTTGATATGTCTTAAATCCTGTGCCAGCCGGTATTAAATGTCCGAGAATAACGTTCTCTTTCAAACCGATCAAATTGTCTGTTCGGCTTGCAAGCGCCGCCTCGGTAAGCACCTTCGTCGTTTCCTGAAAACTCGCCGCCGAGATAAAACTCGAAGCCTGTACCGCCGCCTTCGTGATACCGAGCAGTTGCGTCGAAGCCTGCGCCAACTCCGTTTTCTTACACGTCGCCGGAGTCCCACCCTCCGCTTCCGCAGTATCATTGAACTGTTCAAACACCTCACGACGGATAATCGTGTTCGGCTCCAAATCGGTACTGCCCGGCTCGACTACTTTCACACACGCCGCAATGTCCTGATTCGCTTGACGGAATTGCAATCGATCCACCTGCACCCCCTCCAACAATTTCGTGTCGCCGGAAGTTTCGATACGAACCTTTCGGAGCATCTGCGAAATGATGAGTTCAATGTGCTTGTCGTTAATTTTTACCCGCTGGGCACGATAGACACTCTGCACCTCCCTGACGAGATACTCCTGCACCGCTTCCTCACCGGAAATCCGAAGGATGTCGTGCGGAATGAGCGGACCATCGGTAATCGCATCTCCCGACTTTACCGGATCGCCCGCCTGTACCAAGAGGTGCTTTCCGTGCGAAATGTCGTGAATACGTTCAATTCCGGTCTCTTCGTTTTTGACGATGATCGTCCGCTTGCCGTGCCGTTTGGGTCCGAGTTCGACGATTCCGTCAATTTCCGCAATGACGGCGGGGTCTCTCGGTTTTCGGGCTTCAAAGATTTCCGTGACCCTCGGAAGACCGCCGGTAATGTCCTGTGTTTTGCCGACACCGCGAGGCGTTTTGGCAAGCAATGCTCCTTTTTCGATTTTTGCTCCATTCTCGACTTCGATGATCGCACGCCCCGGTATGTAATAGAAGTCGAGCGTATCTTCTCCATCGGCACTCATGATGTCGATCTGCGGAACACGGTCGCCTTTCAAATCCATCACGGTACGGATATTTTTGCCGGTGTGCAAATCTTTTTCGACCCTGACGGTTTCGCCGTCCACGATTTCAATGAAGTTCACTGTCCCCGCTACTTTTGCGAGAATAGGAACATTGTGCGGATCCCAGTTACATATCACGTCGCCGACTTTGATTTCCGCACCCTCTTTGACCATGATGCTCGCTCCGATAGGAACGTTGTACCGTTCCCGCTCACGACCGCGACTGTCCACGATGGCGACCGCACCGTTTCGGGACAACGAAATCGTTTGCTTGGCTTGGTTTTCGATGGCTTCGAGTTGTACGAACTTTGCAAAACCGGGATACCTCGACTTCACATCGCGCTCTTCAACGTCACGAGACGCCGTTCCGCCGATGTGGAACGTCCGCATCGTCAACTGTGTTCCCGGCTCGCCGATACTCTGGGCGGCGATGATTCCTACCGCAAGTCCCTGTTCGACCAATTGCCCTGTGGACAAGTCCATTCCGTAGCATCTGGCGCAAATACCGAGTTCCGCCTCACACGTCATCGGACTGCGGATTTGGATCCGTTCTAATCCTAGTTCCTCAATTTTTCGGGCGATCTCCCTCGTGATTAACTCGTTTTCCAGTACGATGACTTCGTCGGTAATCGGATTGACGATGTTTACTCTCGACACACGTCCTAGAATCGAGTCTGCCAAACTGACTTCGACCTTTTCGCCGCGGTAGATAACCCCTTTGGTAATTCCCTGCGTGGTGCCGCAGTCGTCGATTGTAACGACGACATTTTGGGCAACGTCGGCAAGTTTTCGAGTCATATAACCGGAGTCCGCCGTCTTTAACGCCGTGTCCGCCAACCCTTTTCTAGCACCGTGAGTCGAACTGAAATACTCCAGCACGTTCAAGCCTTCGCGGAAGTTCGCTTTAATGGGGGCTTCGATGATTTTTCCGCTCGGTTTCGCCATCAATCCCCGCATACCGGCAAGTTGGCGAATTTGTTCCTGACCGCCCCTCGCACCGGAAGTCGCCATCAGATAAATCGGATTGACGTACCACTGTTCCCAGCCGCGATCTTTTCGGTCGTCATGTTCAAGAGCCTTCATCATGTTCGCCGTAATCGCCTCCCGGGCATGCGTCCATGTGTCAAGCACTTTATTGTACCGCTCCACTTCGGCGATGATACCGTCTTCGTAGCGTTGCCGGTCTTTTTCGACGGTCTTTTCCGCATCTTCGATAATTTTCGCCTTGTCAATCTTTTCCGGCGTAACAAGGTCGTCGGTCGCAAAGGACAAGCCGCTCAAAGTGCTGGACTCAAACCCGACCCGCATCAATCGGTCGAGCAAATCAATCGTTCCCCGCCGTCCGATGTATTCGTGGCAATCGCTGATGACCGCCTGCAATCCCGCCGATTTCAACGTGTCGTTGTAATAGGGCATTCCTTCCGGCAGAATGTCATTGAAAATGATTTTTCCCGGCGTTGTTTCAAATATCTTACCGGCGGTAACTTTACGGTCGGTTTTCAGCCAGCGTCCTTTCGGCATACGGACTTTGACTTTGGCGTGCAAATCAATTTTTTTGTGTGCGTAAGCGAGCAACAGTTCCTCCCGGCTGGCAAAAGCCATGCCTTCCCCCTTTACGCCGGGACGCTCCATCGTGGTGTAATAACATCCCATCACGACGTCCTGCGACGGCGAAATGATCGGCGAACCGTTTGCTGGACTAAAAATGTTGTTCGTCGCCAGCATCAGGGTATGCGCTTCGACCTGCGCTTCCAACGACAGCGGAAGGTGTACCGCCATCTGGTCGCCGTCAAAGTCCGCATTGAATCCTCGGCAGACGAGGGGGTGCAATTTGATTGCATTTCCTTCAACCAGCACCGGTTCAAACGCTTGAATACCCATCCGGTGCAACGTTGGCGCACGGTTGAGCAATACGGGGTGATTCTGAATAACCTCTTCGAGAATGTCCCAAACTTCCTCATCACGGCGTTCAAGCATCTTCTTTGCACTCTTGATAGTGTCGGCGTGCTGCAACTCTTTCAATCGGCGGATAATGAACGGCTGGAACAGTTCCAACGCAATTTTCTTCGGCAGACCGCACTGGTGCAGCCGCAGATGCGGACCGACCACGATTACACTTCGGGCAGAGTAGTCCACCCGTTTGCCCAGCAGGTTTTCGCGGAAACGTCCCTGCTTTCCTTTGATCATATCGGTAATCGACTTCAGCGGTCGGTTACTCGCACCGAGTACCGGTCTCCGGCATCGGCTGTTATCGAACAGGGCGTCGACCGATTGTTGCAACATCCGTTTTTCGTTGCGGATAATCACTTCGGGGGCGTTGAGGTCTTGAAGTTTTTTGAGTCGGGAGTTCCGGTTGATAATCCGCCGATACAGGTCGTTCAAGTCGCTGGTCGCGAATGTCCCTGATTCTAGTAGCACAAGCGGACGCAAGTCCGGCGGAATGACCGGTACCACGTCTAATACCATCCATTCCGGTTTGTTGTCGCTGTCGCGTAGGGCTTCGACGAGTTTCAGGCGGTTGATGATGTCTTTCTTACGCTGTTTTGACTTCGTTTCTAACAGTTCCGCGCGTAGTTCTTCGGAAAGTTTAACGAGGTCAAGGTTTTGGAGTAGTTTTCGGATTGCTTCCGCTCCCATGTCGGCGTGAAATTTGCCGGAGGTGTCTTTTTCGCGGCATTTTCTGTATTCGTCTTCGTTTAGGAGTTCGCCGACTTTGGTCGTTGTATCGCCGGGTTCGATGACAGCGTAATCTTGAAAATAGATAACTTTTTCGAGGCTGCTCGCTTTCATAGAAAGTAGCGTTGCCAATCGGCTGGAGGCGGCTTTGAAGAACCAAATATGCGCAACGGGAGCGGCAAGGTCGATGTGTCCCATGCGTTTTCGGCGGACTCGGCTGTGCGTAATTTTCACGCCGCATCGGTCGCAGGTCATGCCTTTGTACTTCATTCCCCGGTATTTTCCGCAGGAACATTCCCAATCTTTTTCGGGACCGAAGATTTTTTCGCAGAAGAGTCCGTCTTTTTCCGGCTTATAGGTTCGGTAGTTGATGGTTTCTGGTTTTTTAACTTCTCCGTAAGACCAGCCGCGGATGTCGTTCGCTTTGGCTAGGCTAATTTTGACGGCAGAGTAATCGTTAATGCGTTCGTAAGTAAATTCGTTGCTCACGGAAAGACCCTACTTGGCTAGATTAAAGGTTGTTTTGGAGAACTTTGCGCACAATGCGCACCGTACCCCTTTTATTGGGTCGATGGCTACGTCTCCTATGATTGCATAATATAGCGTAAAAGGGGAAAAAGGCAAGCGGGGGGAGGGAATCGGCACAAAAATTGCGGTGTCGCGTCAAAAATTCGTTGGAGTTTTTTGCATTACTTTGTATGCTGCTCTTCGCCTGACAAGGGATTTATCCCCTTGCTTGCGAGGTTACGGAACAAGTCTTTTTTTATCGTCGTTCCCGAGTAGGCGGGAATCTACACGAAACGGCATAAAATCACCCTCAAAGATTCCCGTTTTTACGGGAATGACGAGGTTATGGAACAAGTCTATTCTTAAAATGTTCATTTCGCCCGCTCAACTTCAATGTTGAATCGCCGAGTTTTACCATCGGCAGTGAATGTCAAATTCGATGTCTCCGCATTGGTGTACTTTGCATCGATCAACGAAGTATACGTGTTTACCGACTGTCCGCCGACCTCTATGGATGTTAACTCCTCGACGACAAGATAGACTTGGTACTCCCCCTTCGGCATGCCGTCGCTGACACCGTCCGAACCCACCGTGTACGTTCCATCTTGTCGAATTCCCGCCTGCGAAATCGTACTCGGAGTTACGAAAAAGACAGTACCGAAAGTAACCGGCTCGCCGTCGTCAAACGTTACCTTACCGGAAAGGTGCACCTTATCGGAACAACCGGTCATGAAAAGGAGAATCATTAAGGAAAAAGTTACAATCGCTCGCATGAAAAAAATGGTGTTAAAGTGAATGTATATGACGTACAGCCCCAGCGGGGAAAAAAAATCACAGAGCCCGGTGCGGCAGCACCGGTGCTGCCGCACCGGGCTCTGTTTGTTCTTTGATAATTTTTTACCGCCAACCCTGTCGTTAGGGTTAACACTAGGGCAACGAAACGGAGTTACCGTCATTGACGTGTACCAACGGTCGCAAAATAGTGTCTGTTCGGGTAGTTGCAGAAATTCCGCGCACTGAACCGTCTCCGAAGAGAAATTGGCAAACGCCGGGATGCGAACTGCCGAACCGTTTATGCGTATTGTTGCATTGACCAAAGCCGCTGGTAAGTTCGTTGATTCCAGAGCGTGCCAAAGGAAACCAGTTTTGATGAAATGCCCTTACAGTTCCTGCGGCGGTTCTTTCGTGTGCAAAAAGCCACGTCGGGTCCATCTTGGTCGTGTACATATCAGAAGAGTGCATGTACTTTTCCCCGACAATAATTTGATTAGAAGTCCCATCGGACAGCCGTGCTATATTGTCCCGCGCTGACCAAGACCGAAAATCTGCATCCTCTCCGCCTCTCTGTTGCGAGCCGGGATGATCAGCCATACGGAATGGACCGTGTTGCCTTGCGACCTGATTTGCTATATCAGATGCTCCGCCGCCCGCCATCATCGAAGCGTGGATGGTATCCGGTTGGACATTGGCGGCTGTTACATCAGCCGGATTGTAAGGGGTGTTCATGTAAAAGACCGGAATCGCATAATCGGATGGAGGTCCCCAAGCCCAACGGTTGATATAATCGCTACCGGTAACAGTACAACTGCCGTTGCCCATACTTTCGTTATGACCGCCCGAAGTCATGCGGCTGCTTGCTCTTCGGCGTGTCGGACAATAATAGACCGAAATTTGAGCCAGAGAGCTGAGGAAGTTTTCCCGCGCTGCGTGTGAGCCCAAATCGGTGCCGGGTGTTTCGCGGATATTGTCGTGATACCAAGGAGTGCCGTTGCCTGCCGCATAACCATCGCCCGGCTCGATGGTAACTCCGAAGCCGTTGTTACTCATGCCTTCCAGGCGGTCATAATTCGCCTGTTGCTCGATGTAGGGCAATATGTGTGCCCAAAAGGTTCCCGGTCTGCGCCACGGAGCATTATGGGAGGGCGGCAGTCCCTGCCGGACATCGTGGAAGTTATGAACGGCAATTCCGAATTGTTTTAGGTGGTTGCTGCACTGCATCCGTCTAGCGGCTTCTCGTGCCGCTTGCACGGCGGGCAACAGCAGGGCGATGAGCATTCCGATAATGGCGATGACGACGAGGAGTTCGACGAGGGTGAAGGCACTGCGAAGCGAGCGGGGCGGCGTTAGCCCCCCGGTTTGTTCGCGTGAGTCGGGGGGTTGACCTCGTTGTACCCCACATGTTTTTGTGGCAAAATTGTCAAGATAGGCAAAACAAAATCCGTGTCAGGCGGAGTCTATTTCACAATTTAGGTAACTCTGGAAAAATG
>Ga0099364_10004637_pt1 | contig 20773 bp, 13 predicted proteins | sample TergutTh196P3_FD_73070 | JGI IMG/M metagenome (GOLD analysis project Ga0099364, IMG submission 73070) | Microcerotermes parvus P3 segment gut microbial communities from Pointe-Noire, Republic of the Congo - Th196 P3 | ecosystem: Host-associated > Arthropoda: Insects > Digestive system > Gut ... | reverse complement strand
ATCTCCTGGGTCGAAACCCCGCCGGGAAGGATCACGGACAGGCTTACGCGTAAATCCAGGAGGATGCGGTGCATGGTCTGGTTCAGGCCGGAGGACGACAGGTCACTTCGCACGGTGGACAGCGCGTGCCCCGTCATTGTCAGCGGCACGGATATATGAGGGCCTCTGCCCGTGAACAGCTCGCTGCCCGTCAGCGCGCCAAGAGGAATCCGCAGCTTTGTGTGCCGCAGCGTAACAGCCTCCTCCACCGCCGCGTTGATCTTTCCCCTGATCAGGTTGATTTCCAGGGTGTTTGTCTGAATGGAGCGGATCGCGCCCTCCGCCGCGCTGAAGGTGACCAGGCGTTCGTAGTTGACCCGCTCCTCCAGCAGCACGGACTCCACCGCCTCAACGACCGCCGTGGCCGCCTGCTGTTTGGCCGCGTTTTCCGCCAGGGCGCGCACCTGGGGCGAGGCACGCTTTTCCAGAACGGGGAAAAGCAGTGCCGCGATGAGAATAATGGCTCCCAGCGCGAAAAGCAGGCGCGGCGGGACTTTCCGCCGCCGAAAGCGCGGGCCGGGCCGGAAGACGTGGTATCGCGGGCGGGGCATAGGATACAATCGGCGCATGGCAAGGCCCCCTCATGTAGAATGATAGATGTCATATATAATATTATATTATATGCGGCATATCGTGTAATGTATCTGGCTTTCGGAAAGAATATATATATATAGATTTTGAAAAGAATTTAACTTGCGCGCAAAAGCATTTTGTGCTATACTGTAAGCAAGCCAAGAGAGTTGTGTAAGCCAGGAGGGAGCGCGTGAAGGCGGTTGTGCAGCGTGTCACACAGGCGCGCGTTATCGTGAAAAATGAAACCGTGGGCGAAATCGGCCCGGGGTTTTTGATTCTGCTGGGCGTGGTTCAGAAGGATACCCCCGCGGAGGCCGGGCTGCTGGCGGCAAAGATCGCGAAGCTGCGCGTCTTCCGGGACGCGGAGGACAAGATGAATCTTTCCCTGCTGGATACCGGCGGGGAGGCTCTGGTCATTTCGCAGTTCACGCTGTGCGCGGATATCAGAAAGGGCAACCGCCCGTCGTTTACGCCCGCCGCCCCGCCGGAGGAGGCCAACGCGCTGTATGAATATTTTGTGGCCCGCCTGAAGGCCGAAGGGGTTCCAGCGCCCGCCACAGGTCATTTCGGCGCCGAAATGCATGTGGAGCTGATCAATCACGGCCCAGTGACGATTGTGATGGACACGGATACCTGGATGAAATAAGGGAGTGAGTTTTTTTATGCTTGACTATATCTGTATCCCGGTTGGCATGATCCAGAGCAACAGCTATGTTTTGCGGGACCAGGCGAGCGGAGCGCTGGCGCTTATTGACTGCGGGCACTTCAACCGCCGTGTGCGCGAGGCCGTGGAGGAGCGCGGCGGGGATTTGCGGTTTATTTTGCTGACCCATGGGCACTTCGATCATGTGCAGGGCGTGGCCGAGGTGAAGCAGCGGTATCCCGGCGCGCGGGTGTGTATTGGCGCGGAGGACGAGGATTATCTCAGCGGCAAGCGCCAGAGCCTGCCCGGCTGGAGCTCCCGGCACGAAAAGGCCTGCGCGGCGGACCAGCTGCTGCGCGGCGGCGACATCATTGCGCTGGGCGAAAGCCGCCTGCGGGTGATCGCCGCTCCCGGGCATACGCCGGGGGGCGTATGCTTCCGCGCTGAGGCGGATGGCCTGCTGTTTACCGGCGACACGCTCTTTCGCGGGGACTGCGGCAGGGTTGACCTGCCGGGAGGCGATTGGACGACGCTGCAGGCCACGCTGCGCGCGCTGGCCGCCCTGGAGGGGAACGACACCGTACTGCCCGGCCACGGCGAGGCATCCTCCCTGGCGCAGGAAAGGCTAAATATTAGATTTTAGACGTTAGACGTTAGATTTTAGATTTTGGATATTAGACGTTAGATTTTAGATATTAGATTTTAGACCTCTTGCGAAATGGGCGGCTTTTTGTCAGTGGGCGACCACAGGTCGCCCCTACTATGAATTCTGCCCCAGCTTGATATCAATCCATCGCGAAGGATCATAGTAGGGGCGCACTGTGTGCGCCCGCTGGTAACCAATATAAATTTGGTGTTTGTGCTTGAATATTTGATCCTGGAACTTCGTTTTTTTGTATAGTTTCAACTTTGAGGCTAGCCCTAGAGTCAGGGCTAAGGCTAATATTAATGCTAAGTCGCATTGCCCTGTTAGACTTCTTTCGAAATGGGCGGTTTTTTGCCGGTGGGCGACCACAGGTCGCCCCTACTATGAATGCTGTCCCAGTTCGATATCAGTCCATCGCGAAGGATCATAGTAGGGGCGCACTGTGGCAAATTAGATATTAGATTTTAGACCTTAGATTTTAGATGTACGTTATCCAACGCATATCTAAAATCTAAGGTCTAATATCTAAAGTCTAGCATATCTAGCATTTAAATCTCAAAGCCCGCGAACTCGTCCTCCGGGTCCTCCTGATCCCCCGCCGAAAGCGCGAAGCCGCCCTCCTCCAGCAGCGCGGAGATCCCCTTGCCCGACTGGCTGGCAAGGTTGAGCAGCTCAATGAAGTCCCGGATCACCTCCCGGGGGGTGATGTGGACCGCCGCGCCGATGCGCTCAAGCTCCACCCGCAGAAAGGCCAGTGCTTCCTCGGGCGTAAGGGCGCATTCATAGTCATAAAGCGTCGCGTGCAGCGCCGCCAGTTTCTCGGTGAGCACCAGCAGCTCCCCGTGGGTCAAGGGCTCCAGGCGAAGGATCGGCGACAGCAGGTCCCGGCGGTGTCCGCCCAGCTGCGCGAAGCGGCCCTCCGTGAGCCGCGAGCGCAGCGCGTCGTAGCTGAACACCCCCTTGTCGGCGTCCTCCATGCACTGGGGCGTCGCGCCGATGAACATGCCCATATGCCGCGCCTTGCCCTGCAGGATGTCATTGTACATTGTCAGCAGCTTTTCGTAATTGTATTGCCGCGTGACGCGGTGAGGGATGCGGTAGAGGTTCACCAGCTCGTCGATGAACACCAGCATGCCGCGGTAGCCCGCCTGCACCAAAAAGGCGGAAAGCAGCTTGAGAAAATCGTACCAGTTGTCGTCGGTGACGATCAGCCGGGTGCCCAGGGCCTGCCGGGCCTCCGTGCGGGTGCTGAATTCACCCCGGAACCAGCGCAGCGCCTGGGATTTCCCCTGCTCGTCGCCGTCGCGGTGGGCTCTCCAGTATTTTGACAGCACCAGCCCGAAGTCAAAGCCGTTGACCATGTTTTCCATGGTCTGCACAACCTGGAAGATCCGCCCGGTGACGGCAGGGTCAAAGCCGCTGTCCCCGGGGGCGAGACCGGTTTCCAGCGTTACTTGCGTCTGAATGCCCGAGATCCACTTTTCCAGCACGAGGGGCAGCGCGCCGCCGTCCGGCTTGCCCCGGGTGGACATGCTGCGCATGAGCTCCCGGTAGGTGGCCAGGCCCTGGCCCCGGGTGCCGCTGAAGCGCCGCTCGGGGGAAAGGTCGGCGTCCAGGGCGACGAAGCCTTTTTCCAGCACATGGCCGCGGATGGTTTGCAGCAGGAAGCTTTTGCCGCTGCCGTAGCGCCCCACCAGAAAGCGGAACGCGGCCCCACCCTCCGCGATGAGCTCCACATCCCGCAGCAGCGCGTTGATTTCCGCCGAGCGCCCTACGGTGATATACTCCAGGCCCACCCGCGGCACGACCCCGCCCTTGAGTGAATTGAGCACCGCCGCCGCGATTCTTTTGGGGGCTTTACGATCCAGATTCATCCAACATTCCTTTCCAACGTTCCTTTCCACGGTATCCGGTACTCTTCATGCATTTTTTCATCCTCGATTAAAGTGTCGCCGATATAATCCAGGGCAAGCTCGTTGACGCTTTCCAGCAGGATTTCGTCCATCGGCGGCGGTATGGCGCCGGCGCCGGAGAGAAAATCCACGCAGCGACGCTGTTCGTCCCCCATGGAAGCGCGCAGGGCCTGCCAGGGGTTTTCAGAATAATTCGCCGGGATTGCCTGAGCTTCTTCTTTTTGAGGAAGGCTCTCTTCCGCGGACGCGTCCTCCACAAGCAGCAGCTCCGTCAAGGCGCGGGCCTCGCCGCGGATGCGGTCCAGCTGGCTGAAATCCACGCGCACCTTCACGGGCTCCGGCGGCGGCTCCTCGAAAACGGGCTTTTGAGGGGCTTTTTTTTCATGTCTTCGCGGCCTGGGCCAATCGAACTCCATGGCGAATCCCGAATCGCGCGCCGCGAATTGCCGGTCGGCCGCCAGATCAATGGAAGCGCCGAAGCTTTCGCCGCACACGAGGCGATACAGCGCGGGCTGGCTGTCGCGGAAGCGGAGCATGCAGGCGGCGGGATCCGCGCCCAGGGGATAGGGAAAGCGGGCCAGGGCGCGCAGCCGGGATTCCATCCGCCGCAGCAGATAGCCCAACAGCGCGGGGGCTGACGGAGACAGCCGGACCTCCTCCGCCGGGCCGTGGGGCCCCTCCCCTGCCGCGGGAATCAGCACCGGAATCCCCTCAAAGGGCTGCCGGTCTGCCGGGCGGCGCGGCGTCAGCAGAGCGGCGTGAAAATCCATGCCAGCCGCCGTGAAGGCCCGCGCGGCGGTTTCCAGCACGGCGTCAAAGCAGCGGCGCAGCGGCGCGTGGCCCACCGCCCGGTAAAAGCTGCCGTCCTGCAGCTTGTAGTTGGCAAAATGGCCGGCCAGCGCCAGCTGATCCGTATCGCTGTCCAGCAGGAAGAGCTCCGGAAACCAGCGCTGTGCGCCGTATTGACGCAACAACGCGTCGAATGGCTCCGGTTGGGGGTTTGCCATGGTCCAATCCCGCAGCCAGCCGGGCAGACGGCGGGCGACCGCGCGGTCACGGGGCCCCGCCAGGCAAAGCAGCGCGCATAAGTCCCGGAAGGGCTCCCGCGTGCCGATGGCGTGCAGGAGCTCATAGCAATAGAGCAGGGCATACGCGCTGGAGCAGGGAATATATTCCCCCCGCCGCAGTGCCGTCCGCCAGCTGATGTAGCTGCGCAGCTGCCCGTATTCCAGCATGGCGTAGGTGGGGCGGCGGTATTCGCAGGGCAGAAATGCAGGGAGCTCGTCGCTGAGCCCGGCCAGGAGCTGGCCCTGCTTGCGGAACTGCCGCGTGAGCGCCAGATCGCCGCCGTTGCGCAGAGGAACGTTCAGCGCCCTGCGGATGCTGTAAAGCGGCTCCTCGTTCCACTGCCTTTCGAGCTCCTCCACAAACGGGATTTTTGTGCCCTCGGCCGGTTGGCCGGAATACACGGCCTTTGTCGTTTCGTCTATGATCTTTTCAAAGCCCTGGCCGAGGATCCGGTCCAGCTTCCGGCGGTCAAAGGCGCCGTTTTCGTTGCGCAGCCAACGCTCCATCAGGTTGTCGGAAACCGGGGACAGCGCGAAACGGTATCCACTGAGCTCCCGGAGCCCCGCCTCAACGCGCCGCACGACGCAGCCGATGGCGGGGCTGCCTCCCCTCGCCTCCTCCGCCGCGACGGCGACGCTCCAGCTGCCGTTCTGAAAGCGGTAACGCTCCCGGTGGCTGACAATGACCTCCCGGGGCTCGGGAGGCTGCGGCAGCCGCACCACCGTTCCGCGCAGGGGCTCGTAGTAGCTGAAGCGCTCCGGACGGGACAGCAGGGTTTCGCGCAGCGGGATGCCGTGCAGCGAAAACAGGGGCTCCAGATTGCAAAGCGCGGCGTGAAAGCAGCGCTCCAGAAGCGCGAGCCGCCCGGGCTCCTCTATGAAAAATTTGCTTCGCCGGTAGTTATAGCCCGAATGGCTCAGCAGCAGCCTGGTTTCGTCCTCCAGCGCGGTTTCGGGGCGGCAGTCAGGGTAAAACCGCGCCAGGCCGCAACGCCGCGCCAGAGCCCCGAAGGAGCAGTCGAATCCCTCGTACAATAAAAAATGGCACAAATAATAATCTTTGAACCAGACTTTGACGCGATTGTCAAAAAAGGCGGAATCCAGCTCCCGCAGCGCGAGCCAGGCCTTCGCGAGATTTTGCGCGGCCTGCTCCGGCCCGTCGCTGCCCACGCCCAGCAGCAGCTCATAGAGATAAAGCAAATAATATGACCTGTGGGTCGGCGCGATGTCTCCCCTCCTGACCCGCGCGCGCCAGCAAAAATACCAGCGCAGCTGCTGCACGGTGCAGTCGGCGTAGGTGGGGCGGTCTTCCGTGAGAAGGGTTTCATAGGGATAATCGTCGGCGTAAGCGGCCAGAAACAGCGCCTGCTGACGGAACTGCTCCGCGTCCTTGGCGCCGTAGAGCCGCGCGAAGGCGCTGCCGGAGCTCTTGATTTCCCGCATAGCCAGGATTTCGGGAGGCGCGTAGGTGTTATCGGGCATGAGCGCGCCTCCTATTCGTAAAATTTGATGTTGTATTTTAAGAATAATTATGCTATAATAAGAATGAAAGGAGCTGTTACTATGCCAAATATCAAACCGGTGTCGGACTTGCGCAACTACAACGAGGTTTTGCGGGATGTTTCGGAAGGTTCTCCGGTGTTTCTCACAAAGAACGGGAGGGGCTGCTGCGTGCTGATTGACATTGCGGAATATGAGAAGCTGAAGGCCACGCTGTGGTTAACAAACGAATTGGCCAAGGGTCGAAAGGCCGGAAGAGAACAGGGGTATATTCCTTTGGAAGAAGTTGAGGCAAGATTGGGGATAACAGGGTGAAAATATGGCTGTGCCAAAACGCAGAACGAAGACAACGAATAATCATCCGGCATTCGTTCGCTCAAACTGGCTGTTGTAAATCCTTGCGTAAAACCCGTCCTTTGCCATGAGCTCCTCGTGGCTGCCCTGCTCCACAATGTCGCCGTGGTCCAGGCAGAGGATCAGATCGGCGTTGCGGATGGTGGACAGCCTGTGGGCGATGATGAAGCTTGTGCGGCCCTCCATCAGGTGGTCCATGGCCTTTTGAATGAGAATTTCCGTGCGGGTGTCCACGGAGCTCGTCGCCTCGTCCAGAATTAAAATCCGGTTGTCGGCCAGCACCGCCCGGGCAATCGTCAGCAGCTGCTTTTGCCCCTGGGAGATATTATTGGCCTCCTCGTTGATGATCATGCGGTAGCCGTCGGGCATGGCCTTGATGAAGTGGTGCGCCTGGGCGGATTTTGCCGCCGCGCGGATCTCGCCGTTGCTGGCGTCCAGCCGGCCATAGCGGATATTGTCCTCAATGCTGGCGCTGGTCAGCCAGGTGTCCTGCAGCACCATGCCGATGTTTCTGCGGATTTCGCCCCGGGGATACTCCGCGATGTTGTGCCCGTCGATATAAATCGCGCCCTCCCTGAGCTCGTGAAAGCGCATGAGCAGCTTTACCAGCGTGGTCTTGCCCGCGCCGGTGGGGCCGACAATCGCGACCTTTTGCCCGGCCTTTATTTCGGCGGTAAAATCATTGATCACAATTTCGTCGCAGCCCTCGTAGCCGAAGCGCAGGTGCTCAAAGCGGATATTGCCCTCGACGGCCGGCAGCGGCCGCGCGTTTGTGACCACGCGCTCCTCCTCCTCGTCCAGGAATTCGAACACGCGCTCGGCGGCGGCGGCGGTGGACTGGAAGACGTTCATGATCTGCGCCAGCTGCAGAAAGGGCTGGTTGAACTGGCGGATATACATGATGAACTCCGTGATGTTGCCGATGCGCAGTGTGCCCTTTGTTACCAGGGCCGCGCCCAGGATGCATACGATCACATAGTTCAGGTTCCCCAAAAACATCACGATGGGGTGCATCACGCCGGAGAAAAACTGCGCCTTCCACGCGGCGGAATAGAGCTTTTCGTTCTCTTGATTGAAGTCTTCGATCACCTGTTGTTCACCGCCGAAGGCCTTCACGACGGTGTGCCCGGCGTAGACCTCCTCCACTTGCCCGTTGACGCTGCCCAGAAAATTCTGCTGGTTCTTGAAGTGCTTTTGAGAGCCCTTCAGCACGATGGCCGCGGTAAGAAGCATAAAGGGGACCACGCAGACCGCCGCCAGAGCCATGCGCCAGTTTACGCTGAACATCATCACGATGATGCCGATCACGGTGGTGAGGGAGGTGATCAGCTGGGTGACGCCCTGGTTGAGGCTCTGGTTGAGGGTGTCCACGTCATTGGTGACGCGGGACAGCACGTCGCCGTGGCTCACGCGGTTAAAGTAGGAAACGGGCATGCGGTTGATCTTCTGGAGGATCGTGCCTCTGAGCTTGTAGGACACTTTTGCCGCTACCCCGGCCATGCAAAAGCCCTGCAAAAAGCTGAACAGCGCGCCGATGCCATAGAGCGCGGCCAGCCGGAGCAGGATCCTTCCGATGGCCGGAAAATCAATGCCGGGGCCCGTGCCCGCGATGCGGCCCAAAATGCCCTCCGCCAGCAGGGAGGTGGCGCTGCCGATCTGGTGCGGCCCCAGAATATTGAACACGGTGGAAAGCGCCGCCATGAGGAAAATAATCAGCAGGATCAGCCTGTAGGGCTTCAGATAGCCGAACAGCCGCAGAAAAGCGCCCTTGGCGTCTTTTGCTTTTGCGGTGGGGGGCATGCCGGGGCCCGCGTTCCGTCCGGGAGGATGAAAGCGCTTCACTCTTTGCTGCTGTATTTTTTTGTCTGCCTGATTTATATTCACGCGTTCAATTCCTCCTTGCTCAGCTGGCTTTCGGCAATCTCGCGGTATACCTCGCAGGCTTGCAGTAATTCCTTGTGCGTGCCAATGCCTGCCACGCGGCCCTCCTCCAGCACCACAATCTGTTCCGCGTTCATAATCGTGCTCACCCGCTGCGCTACAATGAATACCGTGGCGCCGGCGGTGGTTTCTTTCAGCGCGCGGCGCAGGGCCGCGTCCGTCTGAAAATCCAGGGCCGAGAAGCTGTCGTCGAATATGTAGATCCGCGGCTGCCTGGCCAGGGCTCTGGCGATGGAAAGCCGCTGCTTTTGCCCTCCTGAGAAATTCGAGCCGCCCTGGGCGACCTGGGCCTCCAGGCCCTCGGCGGCTTCAGCCACGAAATCCGCGGCCTGGGCGACCTCCACGGCCTTGCGGACGAGCTCTTCGGCGATGCTCTCCGCGCCGTAGGCGATATTGGAGCGGATGTCCCCGGAAAAGAGCACGGCGCTTTGGGGCACGAAGCCGATCTCGCTTCGCAGCCGCGCCTGAGGAATCTGCCGGATATCCACGCCGTTGACCGCAATGGTCCCGGCCGTTACGTCATAAAAGCGCTCGAGCAAATGCATGAGCGTGGTTTTGCCCGCGCCGGTGGCCCCAATGAAGGCCGTGGTCTCCCCCGGCCGCGCGGTAAAGCTGATGCCGCTGAGCACGTCGTCCTCCGCGCCGCCGTAGCGGAAATACACCTTGTCGAATGTAACCGTGCTTGGTCCGTTTGGATAGGAAACAGGCTTTTCTGCATCAAGAATGGTTGCTTCGGTATCCAGGAGCTCCTTGATGCGGTTGGCGGACACCGAGGCCCGGGGCAGCATCACAAACATCATGGCCAAAAAGACGAAGGAAAAGATGATATGCATGGCGTACTGCACGAAGGCCATCATGTCGCCGATCTGCAGCGCGGAGCGCTCAATGGCCCTGCCGCCGAACCAGATGATCATCATGCTCATGGCGTTCATCAGCAAAAAGAGCATGGGCATCATGATGGACATGGCGCGGTAGACATAGCGCTCGGTGCGGGCGAGATCCTTCGCCGCGGCGTCGAAGCGCCCCTCCTCATGCCGCTCGTTGCCAAAGGCCCGGATGACCATGAGGCCCGTGAGGTTTTCCCGGCTGACGAGATTCAGCTTATCGATGAAGGTCTGCAGTATTTTGAACCTGGGCAGCACGGTCTTAAGGGCGACCGCCAGCATCACCAGCAATATGCCGATGATCAGTGCGATGATCCAGCTCAGGCCCGGGCTTTTGCGGATGGCCATCACCAGGCCGCCGAAGCCCATCACGGGGGCGAAGACCATCATGCGGATACCCATGAGCACGAACTGCTGCACCTGCTGCACGTCGTTGGTGCTGCGGGTGATCAGCGAGGCCGTGGAGAACTTGTCGATCTCAGCTTTTGAAAAGCTTTGTACTTTTGAAAACACCGCCCGGCGCATATCCCGGGAAAGCCCCGCGCTGACCCGTGACGAGAGCAGCGAAACGAACACCGCCGCCAAGCCGTTGGCCATGGCCAGCAGCAGCATAAGCCCGCCTGTTTTATAGATATAATCTTTTTGCAGCTTCTGCGTGTCAAGCCCGGCCTCTTGATAGAACATCGGGATCATCGCCTTGCTCATCTGCTGGTAGAGCATGGAGTCCGGCTCCAGATTCCCCGCGCCGGGGTTTGCCAGGCGATAGGCCGCGCGGCCATAGATTTCGGCCAGCCCGGGATTGCCGTTATCAACGCATCTTCCATCCTCATAGGCCGAAAGAAAGAGCTCCGCCTCCTCCGGCGCCATGCAGGCGGCAAGCAGGTCCATGGACCGGGACGTGAGCTGTTTGGGGTAATCCTCCTCAATGCCGCCGCCCTGCAGGCCGATATTGACGATGTCGCTCATCATATCGGGTAAGCTGAGCTCGCCGAAGGCCTGCCCCGCCAGCAGCGCGATGGCCAGCGCCGTAATGGCCAGGTAGGGCCTGATGTAGCGAAAGATGATTTTCATTTACGATGAGCTCCTCCCATGATTATGAATTCAAAAAAGCCTCCGCTTTTTTTACCCCCGCCATCGCGTCGGCACAGTACGCGTCGGCCCCGATGTCGTCGGCATAGGCCTGGGTGAGCACCGCGCCGCCCGCCAGCACTCTGCACCAGGGGGCGCGCTCCCGCAGCAGCTTGATGGTGGCTTCCATGGAGGGCACGGTAGTCGTCATCAGCGCGGAAAGGCCGCACAGCGGCGCGTGGTGCCCGACAACGGCGTCGGCCACAGCCTGGGGCGATACATTTTTACCCAGATCAATCACAGTGAAGTGATAGGTTTCCAGCAGGGTTTTCACGATGTTCTTGCCGATATCGTGGATATCTCCCTGGACCGTGGCCAGCACGATAACGCCCTTCGTGGCCTCCCGCCTGCCGGAAAGCCGCAGGCGCTCCTGCAAAACAGCCAGAGCGGCCTTCGCGGCGGCGGCGCTCTGCAGCAGCTGCGGCAGAAAGAGCGTGCCTTTGGCGAAGCGCCGGCCAACCTCGTCCAGAGCGGGTATCACGCTTTCTTTGATCAAATCAAGGGGCGGCGCGGCGCCGGCCTCGGCCAGGCGCTTAGCGGCCTCCTCCCGGCCCAGCACGATCGCGCCGAAGAGCGTGTCGGCTGAAACCGCCGGTGCGGCGCTGAGATTTTCTGCCGGCGCGGCGGGCCGCGTGTCCGCCTCCGGCAATTGGGCCGCGTAGGCCAGATACGCCTTGCAGCCGGGGTCCATGCCATTCAGAAGGCAAAAGCTCCTGTAGGCGTTCATCATGGCTCCGGATTTTGGGTTGATGATGGCCGCGCTCAGGCCGGCCTGCAGCGCCATGGTGAAAAACGCGGCGTTGACGAGCTCCCGGCGGGGCAGGCCGAAGGAGATGTTTGACACCCCCAGCACGGTATAGCCCCCGAAGCGCTCCCGGATTGCCCGCACCGTGGCCAGGGTCACGGCGGCGGACGCCGGGTCGGAGCTCACGGTCAGCGTCAGCGCGTCGATGAGAATATCCTGACGCCGGATGCTGTATTCTTCGGCTGTCCGGTATATTTTTTCGGCGATGGCCAGACGGCCCTCAACCGTGGAGGGGATGCCGTCCTCGTCCAGCAAAAGGGCCACGGCAACGCCGCCGTATTTTTTGATGAGGGGAAAAACGGCCCGCATGCTCTCCTCCTTGCCGTTGACGGAGTTGACCAGGGCCCGGCCGTTGTATCGCCGCATCGCCGCCTCCAGAACAGCGGGGTCCGCGCTGTCGATCTGCAGGGGGAGCGGCGTATGCTGCTGCAGCCGCGTCACGGCCTGCAGCATGGTTTCGCGCTCATCAATGCCCGGCAGGCCCACGTTGACGTCGAGAACATGCGCCCCGGCCTCCTCCTGGGCGGCGGCCTCATCGATGATGTAGTCCATGCCGCCCTCCCGCAGCGCCTGCTGAAAGGCCTTCTTGCCCGTGGGATTGATCCGTTCGCCGATGAGCACAGGCGCGCCCCCGAAGCGTACGACGCCGCGCGCGCTGGATACGGCGGGGCGTTCGTCGCCCTGAGGGGCGAGGGGGATCCGGCTTCGCAGGCGTTCCACAAGCGCTTTGATGTGAGCCGGCGTGGTGCCGCAGCAGCCGCCAAAAACCGAAGCGCCCAGCTCAAACAGCGTTTCCGCCTGGGCGGCGAACGCCTCCGGGGAAAGATCGTAGCGGGCAATGCCGTTTTCCGCCACAGGGAGCCCCGCGTTGGGGTTGACGACCACGGGAACCCGGGCCGCCGCCAGGAGCTCCGGCAGCACCAGGGCCGCGCGTTCCGGCCCCGCGCCGCAATTGATTCCGATGGCGCAGACGCCCAGCCCCTCCAGCATCACGGCCAGAGCGGCGGGAGAAGCGCCCGTGAGCAGGCGTCCGGTTTCTTCAAAGGTCAGAGTGACCACAACCGGGACATCCGGAGCGGCTTCCTTCGCGCCCAGCACGGCGGCTCTGGCCTCCAGGCTGTCCGTCATGGTTTCGATTAAGATCAGGTCCGCCCCCGCGGCGGCGCCGAGTACCGCCGCTTCCCGAAAGAGCGAGACGGCCTCCTCGAAGACCAGCTCGCCCATGGGCTCGAGCAGCTTGCCGGTGGGGCCCAAATCCAGGGCGACGAAGGCATTGCCCTCCCGCCCGGCTCGCTCCCGGGCCTCTTTCGCGCATCGAACGCCGGCTGTGATCACTTGCTTTAACTCTTCCGGGGAAAATTTCAGGCCATTCGCGCCAAAAGTGTTTGTTTTCAGAATCTGTGCCCCGGCCTCAAGATAATCCATGTGCAGCCGGACGATTTCCTCCGGCCTGCCTGCGTTCCAGAGCTCTGGGCATTCGCCGGGGCCGAGCCCCCTGGCCTGCAGCAGCGTGCCGGTGCCGCCGTCAAAAAAGAGCGCCCCGGCGCGGGTCAGTTCAATCGGGTCAAAGCGCAACGCGGATCACCTCGCTCAGTTGGGATTGGATGGCCCGGGCGACGGCGGGCTTGTTCATGGAATACACATGCACCGCCCCCACGCCGCTGGCGAAGAGATCCACGATCTGCTCGCAGGCGTAGGTCACCCCCGCCTGGAACATCGCCGCCGGGTGATCGCCGTATTTGTCCACGACAGCGCGGAAGCGGGCGGGCAGGTAGGTGCCGGAAAGCTTGCAGATCCTGGCGATCTGCGCGCCATTGGTCACCGGCATAATCCCCGCGACGAGGGGAACCGTGATCCCCAGCTCCCGGATCTGATATAAAAATTTATATAAATGATTGTTGTCGAAGAACATCTGCGTGGTGAGAAAATCCACGCCCGCGTCGACTTTTTCCTTCAAGCGCTGGCGGTCGAGACTGGGGCTGGGGCATTCCACATGCCCTTCGGGGTAACAGGCCGCGCCGACACAGAATCCCCCGAAGGCCCGGATTTCCCGCACCAGATCGGCGGCATAGGCATACGCGCCCCGCGCCGCGGCCTCCCCTGCCTCTTCAGGCAAATCGCCGCGCAAGGCCATAATATTATCAACGCCCGCGGCCCGGAGCGCCTCCAGCTGCGCGCGCAAGCCGGCCTCCTGTGTACCCACGCAGGTCAGGTGCGCCAGCGCGGGGATGCCGTACCGCTCCTGAATATCCCGGGCGATGGCCAGGGTGTAGCGGTCGGTGGCGCCGCCGGCGCCATAGGTGACGCTCATGAAGCTCGGGCGCAGCGCCGCGATTTCCAGTGCCGCGCCGGAAACGGCGCTGTAGTTTTCCGCCTTTTTCGGCGGAAACACCTCAAATGAAAGGCTCGGCTGACAGCCTGCCAGAATTTCCGCGATCCGCAAGCACGATTCTCTCCCTTCCATGAAAATGCGTATCAGCTTATTATAGCAGGCTGGCGGCGCGAAAGTCAAGCGAAAATAAATAATTGCGGCCACGCAAAAGGAGCCGTCTCACATGAGACAGATCATGAGACAGATATAGATATGATAAAAAACGAAAGCTTCGCTTACTCACTCCGTATTTTCAGCGGCCCTCCACCCCGCTGGTCCGCTGAATAATCATCCTGAGCGCTCCGCCGCCGTTTTTGACTGTGCCGTTGACGCGGTTGATGGTGGCGGTGCTTATGGTGGAGTTCACGCCCTTGAGCATCTTCGTGATGTCGCCGTAGGTGAAATTCTGCACCAGAAGCTCCGCCGCGGCCAGACGCTGGGCGATGGCCTTGATCTCCTGCGGCGTGCACAGCTCCCTGATGAATCTCATGACCTCGGCCTCGTTTTCCAGGGCGGCCAGGGTACGCCAAAGCAGCTGCCGGTTTTGCTCCTCAATCCGGTTCATTTCCTTCATGCTCATAGTCCCTCTCTTCTTTCATAAATTACGCCGTGCATAAATTACTCCGCGATGAAGCCTTCGGCTCTTCTGACCTGTGCGGTGATGCGCATCAGGTGCTGCTCGGCCCCGGTAACGCTGGCGGTGTCGAGCAGGTAGATGGAATGGGTCGTGCCGTGAAACTCCAGATCGTTTTGCAGCGCGTATTGAAACATGCGCCTGGCCAGATTGTCCGGCTCGCCGTAGTAGCAGGTCGCGATTCCCGTAAGATACTCCCCCGCGGGAAGAAGCTCCGGACCTTGCGGGTCGTAGGATACGAGAAGCTGAGGCTGCTCGGGCTTCTCCAGAAGGTCGAGAAAGTCCGTATAGCCGTATCCCAGGGGGCAGCAGGCGTTGCCGTCTTGCCGGATGCGGCCATGGGCGCGCTGCAGGTATTCCAGGTTCTTTTTTTTGTCGCCGTCAATGCCGATGGGGCTGCAGCGGACACGGCGCTCGGTGAAGCGGCGCAGCTTAATTTCGCCCGGCACGGCGGATTGCCCCTCCTCAATGAGGTCGACGTAGCTTTGCAGCATATCGGCCCTGTCCTGTAAAATTTTGATTTCGTCGCTCAGCCAGTCCTTGCCGCGGCGAAACATCTCAAGCGCTTTTTCCGGGCTGCGGTTTTGCCCGTAATCCCGCAGCTGCTGGGAGGTGAAGCCGATTTCGCGCAGCGCTTTCACCAGGTAGACCTGCGGGATGAGCCGGGGGTCGAAGCAGCGGTAGCGGCTGCCCTCCCTGCGCGGCACGGGGCCCAGCAGGCCCATGTCGCTGTATTCCCGCAGGGTATTGGTGGACACCTCGGTGCAAATGGCCAATTCATATGTTTTGATGAGCATGTTTTTCGTCTCCTGCTTTTTTACGAATCCTGTTTTTTATTTAGCGGCCCTGGCCTCAACGCGGCGCGCCCAGCGGCTGAACAGCAGAAAGCGCAGCATCAGCGCAAAGGCGACCAGCGCGGGGAACCACACGCCCCATTTGTTTAAATCGCCGGTTTTAGGCGGGGGCTCGGCGCCCGAGGGGTTGAAAAACGGATTGGTTGTCGTATACGATTCGCTGACAGAGCTTGAGCTCTCACTTGAGCTTGAGCTTTGATTTGAGCTTGAACTTGAGCTGCTCGAAGAGCTTGAGCTTTCACTTGAGCTTGAACTTGAAGAACTTGAACTTTCACTTGAGCTTGAGTTCGAAGTACTTGAGCTTGAGCTTTCACTTGAACTTTCACTTGAGCTCTCACTGGAGCTGCTCGAAGCGCTCGTGCTTGTATTGCGGTCACTGGGCCTGCTTGACCCGCTGGGGCGGCTGCGGCCGGTTCTGTCCGGACTGGTGTTTGAACTCGAGCTCGAACTCGAACTTGAGCTCGAATATGTGCTTGTGCTTGAGCTTGTGTGTTTGCTTGTTCTCGAGCTTTTACTTGAGCTTGTGTGTTTGCTCGAGCCTGAACTCTCACTTGAGCCTGAAGGGCTGGAGTTCTCACTAGAGCTTGAACTTGTGCTTGTGCTTGAGCCCGGGTCGTGCGGCGGCCTGCCGGTGCCGCTGGGCCTGCTTGACCCGCTGGGGCGGGTTCTGCCGGTTCTGTCCGGTTCGGTGGTGGTCGTGTCAGAGCCGCTGAATTCGTTGGGGATTTCATCCTCGTAGCTCCACGAAAAGGTCGTGCCAACGGCGATTGTCGCCACAAGCATGACTGTGACCAGTGCCGCGGCCAGCTTTCTCAATGTATTGATTCTCATGAGACTGTGCTCCTTTGCTTCAATCGCTCCTGCGGGCTTCGGCGGGGGTGCCGGAACTCGCAGCGGCGGTTGGGGGGTGTAGCGGCCTTTGCTTCGCCCTCAAAAACCTTCCTCCCGGGGAGGAAGGTGGCCCGAAGGGCCGGATGAAGGGGCGTCGCGCGAGCGACTTCACGCTTGCGGGGCGGTGCTTTCCTGGGCTAACGCTGGGGGGGCCTTGTACGTTTACCGAAACGAAGCACGATGGGGAAAACCTCATGCGCTCGCGCGCAAAATTCCTCCGCCCCTGCGGGGCACCTCCTTTGCTTTCAAAGGAGGCTTTCGCGGCCTTCAGGTTCCCCCCTCCCGGCCCCGCGCGTCGCCGCACAAGGACCGGGAGGGTTTTTTTCACATTCCTTTGTTTTTAACGTCCCTCATATATAAGGGGGATATGAGCGAAATGGGGGGGGGTAGATAAAAATGGTGCTTTCGATTCCTACAGGCCCTGCGTGCCACGGCTCGGCACTGCCTCGCCCTACTCGGGTCTGGCCGATGGCCATGCCGGGGGAACCGCAAACCAGCGGGCCGCGTTTGCACTGCGTGGGCCGCGTTTGAATCGGCCATTGGGTGGGGTGGCTTTTGGGGTGCTCCGGGTGGCTTGCCAGCAGGCCCTGCGTGCCACGGCTCGGCACTGCCTCGCCCTACTCGGGTCTGGCCGATGGCCATGCCGGGGAAACCGCAAACCAGCGGGCTGCGTTTGCACTGCGTGGGCCGCGTTTGAATCGGCCATAGGCCGCATCGAGTAGGGCGAGGCAGTGCCGAGCCGTGGCAACCCGCCAACTCGCCCGCCAACCCGCCAACGCCGCCAACCCGTCTGCCAACGCCAACCAACCCGCCAACCCGTCACCACGCTAACGCCGCCTGCCTCGCCTCAATCAAAAATGCTGCTCTCGACCCATAGGGCCGGGCGCAGGTAGTGGTGACTAACATTTCCAAAGAAAGGGTCCCAAGTTAAGTGCACAGAACCAATTCTACTGACGGTACAGACGGCGGTAGGAACGAAGGAGCTGCCGGGAGATCGAAGCCACCAGTTCTGGCCATTCGAGCTCGTGTCAGCCAGACTATTCCAGTTGATATAGGCCTGATCGTCGGTACTGCGAGGAGCAAAGTAGTAGCCGTTATAATACTGCGTGCAGCAGAACCGGGAAGCCTCCTCAACGCTGAGCAGGAAGGCAATGTCCGTAGTTTGATTTTTAGTCGTGTAAGGTGCACTGATACCGCTGTCGTCGGTGGCCTCGTTAACTTCGGGATCGTAATCATAGTTGCCGATTTTGGTCATGGCGTTGTGGTCCACGGCGTACTGTACAATCGGCGCGGCATCTAATGTTGAAGTTTTCACACCGGCGTACCAGGAGTTGACCAAATTGCGCGCATTGCTGGTTGAGTATTTCGTGCAGGCTAAGGTGGTGCAAGGGCCCCATTCCAGATGAAAGCAGAAGCCTGTGTAGCCCACATCTAAAAAGTAATCGCGCACGATCAAACTATAGCCGCCGTTGACCGCGATTTCTGTCCAGGTGCTGCCGTCGCCGCCGTCAACCTTACGGGCTGAGCCGATTTGAGTACCAAATTCTGTGGGACCTGCTATTTTCACCTCAAAACTAACATTAAAACTTTTCGCCGCCACATTAACATTCGAAACCGTAACAGTAGCAGCATAGGTACCAACCGCGAGGTTGGCGTTGGGCCGCACGGTGAAGGTGTCGCTCGCGCCGGCGTTGATTGAGGTTTGTGAGGTTTTATTGAGCGTGAAGCTGCCGGCGTTCGTGCCCGAAAGCTCTATGGTCAGCGCGCCGGTGGCCTGGTTGCCTGTGTTGGTGATCGTGACGCTCTGGGCCGCGGGCTGGGTGTAGGGGGTCTCGAGAGTTCCGAAGTTTAAAGTGCTGGCCTGGCTCAGAGAGATAGTATAGGTCGGCGGATCCGAAAACGTCACCGTACGGTTCGCCGTGCGCTCATTATAATTGCTGTCAGCGGCCCTTTTCGCCTGCAAAATAACCGTGCCCGCGCCGGAGACGGTGAGCGTTGTGCCGCTGAGGCTGGCGCCGGGGGCCGTGCCGCCGGTGATGGCGTAGGACATCGCGCCGGTGCCGCTGCCGCCGCCTGCTGCCGCTGTGTAGGGCGTGCCGACGGTGCCGCTGGTGCCGCTGGTCCAGCTGATCGCGGACTGGGTGGCCTTGGCGATGACGATGCTGAGCGGCTTGGTGTTGACGCCGACGCTGTTGGTGGCCCGCACGGTGAAATTGTAGGTGCCAGCGGCGCTCGCCGTGCCGGTGATCGCGCCGGTGGAAGGGTTGATGCTCAAGCCGCTGGGCAGTGAGCCGGTGGAAATATCCCATTCCATGGGCGTGCTTCCCGAGGCCGCGACGGTCTGGTTATACGCCGCGTTGTAGGTCCCGTTGGCCAGGCTCCCGGTGGAAATCGTGGGCGCGACCAGCACCACGGGCGGCGTGGTGGTCCAGTTTTCGCCGTCCCAGTAGGCCTTCTCGTCGTCGCCGAAAGCGGCGTTGTCCACAGGCTTGCCGGTGCCGTCGCCGGAGGTGTCGAAGCGGCCGTTCGGGCCTTTTCTAATGTAATAGTTGTCCGGCTGGAAGGGACCGGCCACGGTTTCGTCATTCACGATGCTAAAGGGATAAAGGTCGTTGCTGCCGTCCGGCAAACCGTCGCTCCCGCCGCCGATCCAGCTGCCCGGGTCGTCGTCGAGGGTGGTCTTCGGGTTGCCCACGGGCTTCCAAAGGTTCGAGCCCTCGGGGTCCTCGGCGAACCATTTCACGCCGTTCCAATAGGCCGGAAGGTCTTTGTCAGCGCCGTTCCCCCCCGGCCTGCCATCCGCGCCGCCCCATTTTTTAACGGCGGTTCTGGCCCCGGTTTCGGGGTCGATCTGCACCCAGATATTGCTGCCCTCGGGCTCCTCTTCGACGTAGAACAGGTGGCCGTCGGGGTAGGCCGGCTTCTCGTCATCGCTGAGCGTGGGCGGCTCGCCGCTGAGGCTGTCGTCCTCGTCGTAGATGAATTCAGGCGGCACTTTTGACTGCTCGGTGTCGTCGTCGAGGACCTCGTAGACCTTCGGCGTGCCGGTTTTGCGCAGCTTTTTCGGCCCGCCATCGCCGGGCGGAATGACGATAATGTCGTCGTCACCGCCGCCGCTTTTGAGGACTAACGCGTCAATCGCGTCGTTGATGGCGTCAATCGCCGCGAGGATATCGCCGTCGAGGGGATCGACGCTGCCCAGCAGGGTCTTGCCGTCGTTGACGGCCATCTGCAGCAGGCCCAGGCCCGCGTTTTCATAGGGATTCGGGTTCAGGCCGAGGATAATTTCGCCCTTTTTGATGGCGTCCAGCAGGTCGGAAAGCAGGGTTTTGCCCACAATCGTGTCCACACCAAGGAGCACGGACATGCTGCGGGGCACGCCCCAGCGGTCGGTGAACTCACCCACGAGCAGCGCCGTGCCCTTCGCCACGATGCCAACCTGCCCCGTAACGCTGCAGGTCGCTACCGCTGTGTTGCGCGAGCTCCACTCAATGCCGGCCTTCGCAGCCACGGCGGTGGAATTGTTCTGATAGTTGGGATCCGTCACAGTTCCATCCACCATGGCGTTCCAGGGCGTGACATAACCGCTGACGATATCGTTCACATTGAAGGGCGCGTCGCCGGTTTTTTTGTTGATTTCGCCGTTATTTGCCAGGTCGTAGCCGCTCAACAGGCTGGAATCCGTCACCTGGCAGGGAATGTTTTGCGCGAAGGCCATGGAAGCCATGGCAACGGAAACGACCCCGGCCTTCACGCCCTTGATGTCGACGTTTATACCGTTACGCTGTGCCGTGGCGATGTCCGGGTCGCTGGAAAGGCTGTCCTTTCCGCCGAGATTTTCCACGCTGAGCGTGCGGTCCTTTTCCACGACACTGGGGTAGTCGTTCGGCTGTTTAAAGCGCTCCTGGTAGGGGCTCGCGGCGTAGGTCAGGCTCAGGCCCACGGCAAGCGCGCTCAGCGCCACGGCCAGGGACAGCAACAGAGCCAGCCAGCGCCTTTTGTGTTTTTTCATTATAGTTGGCCTCCTTTAAAAACGGGTATGGCTTAAGGGATAAGTGTCATATTGGAATGCGCGAACACGAAGGTGACGGTAACGGTGGCGCTCTGCGTGCCCGCCGCATTGGTCAGGATAATATCGGTGGTCACATACATGTGGGTGTAGCTGCCGTTGTAAGTGATCGAAGTAAGGCCGTTATTCATGGCGTTGCGCTCGCCCTGTGTGAGGGGATACCACTCGCAGACCAGAGAAAGCTTGCCGTCGCCGATGGTGGTGGGCGGCGTGCCGTAGGTGAAGGTATTATTGTAGATTTTGATGTAGGGGTCAAGCAGAGGGTCAACGGCCGAGGCAGTGAGGCCCACGATGTCGGCGGGGTTGCTGAGAATGCTGTCCAGGGCGATGGTCGCGAAGCGGTTCATCTTGGTGAGCGCGCCGCCGCTGACGTCGACCTGGGTGTCGTGGCTCAGGTCGGGGTTGGTGGTGTCGATCTGCGGCTCAAAGCCGTTGGGGCCGGCGGGTGGCGTGACGGTGGG
>Ga0099364_10004636_pt1 | contig 20774 bp, 19 predicted proteins | sample TergutTh196P3_FD_73070 | JGI IMG/M metagenome (GOLD analysis project Ga0099364, IMG submission 73070) | Microcerotermes parvus P3 segment gut microbial communities from Pointe-Noire, Republic of the Congo - Th196 P3 | ecosystem: Host-associated > Arthropoda: Insects > Digestive system > Gut ... | reverse complement strand
AATCGGGCACGTCGAAATGGCCTTCCGCGATACCGTGGACATCTCGACCCAAGAAGCCATCATAAACGACATCAAGGAGCATGAGCCGTTCCGGGTTTGGCTCTGCATCAAGTGGCTGGCCACATATATAGCAGTCCGGCCGGGAGAAATGCGGAGCTTGACCGAGGGGCACGTTGACCGAGCGCGGGGCGCTCTGATTATCCCTCATCCGAAAGAAAAGCGAGCTAAAATCATCCCCCTCACTCGGGAAGATATTGAAATTGTCCGTGCTTTGCCTTTGGCTTTCTGCCCTGATATGGCGTTCTTCTGTCACGAACGAAATATCAAGGGCGGAACCAAAACCGGAGATGGGTTAGGCCATAATTCCGTTTACCGGGCCTGGAAACGCGCTTGCGCACGGCTGGGGGTTCAAGGCGTCTCGCTCTACCCCGGCACGAAACATTCCACAGCCATGGGGCTTCGTGAAGTCTTATCCCCCGAACAGATTAGAGACCTGTCGGGCCACAGCACTAAATCCGCCTTTGAGAGATACTGTCACGCTGGCGGCGAAGAGAAAAGAAAGTCTTATGAAATCCGTCAGACCCTGGTAACGGCTGGTAACGGCTGGTAACGAGTTTCAACCCTCTCTCTGACCCTAAAGCATTGAAATTAATTAGATAAGATGGAGCGGGCAACGGGAGTCGAACCCGCGACCCCAAGCTTGGGAAGCTCGTACTCTACCAACTGAGCTATGCCCGCTTATTTCATGACTTAAAAATCCCATACGGTGCTATTTAGCCATAAGGACCGCCGGAAAGTCAAGTATTTTTCAACGGGGTCAGGGCGACCTCTTTTGGAGATCAGGCATTGATAATGGGTTGGCGGCGGAGTTTAGCGCCGTGCCCGGCCCGCCCATATCCTCTTGGTAATTCCGCCCGTGATGCGGACCACGATTTCGTCCGCCATCTGATACGGATAACGCCATGCCCAAGCCGGAAAACAAAAGAACCGCGAGCATGGCCCAAGCGACTCTATGCCCGCCTATTGTCTTCAGGAGAGGTCTGATGTTCAACGCTAGATGGACGATGCAAGCTATGGCAAAGACCAGCCCCCCCAACTCATGAATTATGATTATCGTACGCGACTTGAGGTGAAAAAATAAGAATATGCCCGACACCAAGGTAAGGCCTCCCGTAAAAGCCAGCACCGGGTTCCAAAATCCGCGGTTCATCATTACAGCCATTTCATTCTCCTTTGACTTTATATACTGCCGCTTTTACAGGGTACTATACAAAAATCGTGCCAAAGTATTTTAACGCCAAAGAAAGTGATTTTACTAATAAAAAATAAATTTGTGCAGTCTGGGTTTCAAAAGTGTTTAAATTATACCCAAAGATCCTGCGTAATATCTACCAAGGGAAGAGGCGAAGGAGGGGCCATAAAATTTACAGGAGAAAAAGATATTATCAAGACATGCAAAACCGGGTGGGGAGCCCCGTTTTGGGGCTCCCCATCCCACCCTCTCACCCGGCCTTGGAATCAATGGCCGCCCGGGCCGCTTCCAAGAGCTGGGGCATATTTATCTTCCCCATGGGGGTCAGGGGTATTTCCGGGAGAAAGACGACCTGCTTGGGAAAGGCCAGTTCCGGCAGGCCGGCTTCTTTCATGGCCCGCCACAACTGTGGCAGGTCCGGGTCGGGCTCGGAAGTGACCAGGGCCAGTTTTTCGCCCTTTTGTTCATCTTCCAAGGCGATGACGGCGTGGGGCCGGCCTGGCCAGAGAGTGCTGGAAACCTCCTCCACCGCGGCCAGGGAGACCATTTCCGCCCCGACCTTGGCGAAACGCTTGAAGCGGCCCTTGATCCATAAAAAGCCTTCCTCGTCGATCTCCACTATATCGCCGGTGTCGTGCCAGCCTTCGGCGGGGGGCTGGATCACCCCGGGCTGGTCCGGCATAATGTAGCCCAGCATGACGTTGGGGCCCCTGACCACCAGGCGTCCGCCGCGCTCCACCCCTTCCACCGGCTCAATTCGGGCCTCCAAGCCCGGCAAAAGGCGGCCCACGGAGCCGGCCTTGAAGTGAAAGGGGGTGTTGACGGACAAGACCGGGGTGGTCTCGCTGACCCCGTAGCCCTCGAAGATTCTGAGGCCGAATTTTTCCGCGTAAAGTTCCCGGGTCCGGGGCTTGACTTTTTCGGCCCCGGAAATCAGGAAGCGCACCCGGGCCAGGTCGTAGGGTTCGGCGTTGCGGCCCCAGGCCGAGGCGAAGGTGTCGCTGGCCACGGTCAGGGTGGCCCGGGTATCGTAGATGAGTTCCGGGATGAGGTGGGCCGAAATGGGGGTGAGATAGTTGAAGAGCCTCATGCCGTGGAGGATGGGGTAGAGGACGCAGAGGGTCAGGCCCATGGAATGGAACATGGGCATGGCGTTGAAAAAAATATCGTTCTCGTTTATGGGCAAGCGGTATTTGAACTGGTGGTTGTTGGCCATGATGTTGGCGTGGCTCAACGCCACCCCCTTGGGGCGGCCCTCGGAGCCGGAGGTGAAGACGATGACCGCCGCCTCACAGGCGGCGGCCGGCCGGGCCGGCTTGAGGCGGACGGCGAGTTTTTCGGCCCGTGAATAGACCAGGTCTTCCACATATATGAGGCGGACGCCCAAGCCCTCGGCCACGGGCCCCAGGCCGGTGGTTTCCAGGAAGCGGCGGGAAGTGAGGACCGTGGAAATGCGGGCCGTGGCCACGGCCGAGGCCAGGGAGGTCTTGCCCTGGCTGTAATTGAGTAGCACCGCGGTCCGGCCCTCGGACCAGAGGCCGAAAAGGGCCAGGGTAAGGGGGTTGGAATTGGGGAGCATAAGGCCCACATTTTCCCCCCGCCGGCTCACCATCGCCAGGCGCCGCCCCACCAGGCGGGCTTCCTGGACGACTTGGGCGTAAGCCAGGGGCCGGCGCTCCACGTCTTCCAGTATGGGCCGGCACCGGCCGAAGCGGCGGGCGGCGTCCCTTAAGGCCGTCCAGAGGTTTTGTTCCAGGTCCGCGCTGTTTAAGAGGCTTTCGCACATGAGGTCGTAGATTTCGGTGGTCACCCGGCGGCGGTGGTCGCGCTGGGTTTCGCCTTCCCTCTCATGGCAGTCCAGGGTCCGGGGAGGGTGGATGGTCATTGATACTCTCCCCCTGACCGGCCTTAGGAGGTGGGGCCGGAAGCGGCTGAAACGGCGGTATTGCAAGCCGGCAAAAATCACCGGCACTATGCGGGCCTTGCTTTTGAGGGCGATGAGACCGGGCCCCTCGTATATCTTCATTAGGCTGCCGGTGTCGGTGATGCGGCCTTCGGGAAATATGACCACGGTTTCCCCCCCCTCCAGGCTTTCGATGAGGCTCCGGGCGGCCAGGGGCTCGGCGGGGTTGACGGGCAGGGTCTTGATGGTGCGGAGGAAGGGCTTGAGCCACCAGGCCGCGGCCCACTTGGGGTCGATGGCGAAGGTCAGGCGACCGGGCAGGAAGGCCACCAGAAAGGGCGTATCCATGAAGGAGGTGTGGTTGGCCAGAACCAGGGTCGGGCCCTGGGGAAGGCCGGCTAAAATTTCCAGCCCCTTGAGGCGGGGCCGGTAAACCAGCTTCAAAAGCCAGGCCGTGACGCTTTTGAGTTTTTCCTCGGAGAGGTGGAACATATAGATCACGGCCAATACTTTTAAAACCAGGACCAAGGAGAATAAGGCCAAGAGGAGGGGGGGGAGGCCGACCCAGAGGGCGGCCGCCAGGGCCAGGAGGGCATAGAGGGCCAGGGCCCGGGGATTGCGGTAAGGGTTCATCGGCTTAATCCTTTTTTTACCCGGACTGCCCGGGTTATTTTATTTTAGGGTCTATTTCGGTCAGGAGCAAAATAACCCGGCCGGCCGTGGTCAGGCGGACCCGTCGCCGCCACCGGCAGAGGCGGATAAGCCCCAGGGAGGCCGGGCGGGCGGCTTCGGCCCCGGCCCGGGCGTCGAATTTAAAGGGGCGCCAGCCCTGGCGCCTGCGGCTTAAGTCCCTTAGGAGCCTGAGATCGGCCTCGACCAGGCCCAGGGTTTCCAAAATGCGCTCCGGGGACCACAATTCCTGGTTCCAGGCGGCCAGGCGGTCGGCCAGGGTCTGGCTGTGTTCCAGGGGCCGGGCGCACAGGCGGCATCGGGTAAGCCAGGAAATTTTCCTGATCTTGACAGCCCCGGCCTCCCCTGTACTGCTATCTTTCTTCACCCGATGAGGCTCCAAGGCCAGAGGCCGGCCGGCTCGGCGGTGAAGGTCAGGGACTCCCGGCGGGTGGGGTGGACCAGAGTCAGGGCCCGGGCCCAGAGACCGATGGCCGGGCCGGGGCCGGCCAGGGGGCTCTGGTAGCGGACGTCTCCGGCCACGGGCAGGCCCTGGGAGGACAATTGGGCCCGGATTTGGTGCTTGAAACCCGTTTCCAGACTAACCTCCAACAAGCTTAAAGGGCCGGCCCGGCGCGCCAGGCGCCAGGTCAGGACCGCCTCGGAGCCGGTTTCGCCGGATCGGGCCGGCCGGGTCATATCCCCGTCCCGAACCAGAAGCTGGACCAAGCGGCCCCGGTCGGCCGGCGGCTCGCCCGTGACCAAGGCCAGGTAGAGTTTGCCTATTCGCCGCTCCCGGAACTCCCGGCTCAGGCGGGCGGCCGCCTTGGAGGTCTTGGCCATGGCCATGACCCCGCCCACGGCCCGGTCCAGGCGGTGGACCAGGCCCACAAAGGCCCGCCCCGGTTTGTTCCGCGCCAAGTAGGCCCCGGCCCAGGTGAGAAGGTCGGGCCGGGCGCTGCCATCGGGCTGGGTCAGGCGGCCCGGCGGCTTTTGAACTATCAAAAGGTGGTTGTCTTCATATATAATGGGTGGAGCGGACATCGGCCCATATTATATAATCCGGGGCCGGCCGGAACAAGGATAATTTTTCCATGACCGCCGGGAAACGCGAGACCAAAGCCGGCCTGAAGGCGGAATTTACGGCCGCCGGGCTGACTCTTTCCGAGGACGAGGCTGAAAAATTCTGGCGCCTCCACCAGCTCCTGACCAAGAGGAACCCGGAAGGCGACCTGACCCGGATCAGGGGATTTTACAACCTGGTCTACAAGCACTATATCGACGGGGCCATGGCCGCGGAATTCATGGACCCCCAGGGTCTGATCATGGACCTGGGCAGCGGGGCCGGTTTCCCTGGCCTGCCCCTGGCCATCCGACGCCCCCACTGGCCGCTCCTTTTGGCCGAACCCCGCCTCAGGCGACTGGCCTTCATCGAGGAGGCCGCGGCCCTTTTGGGCCTGGACAATGTGGCCGTTTACCCCCACAAGGCGGGGCCGGGCTTCGACCGGGCCGTGGACAACCTGGTCAGCCGCGATTTCGAGCCCATGGCGGCCACCCTTCTCCGGGCTTCGGCCTGGCTCCCGGCCGGAGGCCGGGCCTTTTTAATGAAGGGGCCCCGGGCGGACCAGGAACTCGCGGAAGCCGCCCGAGCGCCCCACGAGTTCGAGCTGGAAAACGACCGGGCCTACACCCTGGGCCCCGGCGGCCTTAAACGCCGCCTCCTTACTTGGCGTAAAAAGGGCCGGCCGGTCAGGCGGCGGGCCGATCAAGGGCCATCGCCCGATCAAGAGCCCGAAAAAAGGCCCCAGGCCGGCCGGTGGCCGCTGGAAATAGCCAGCCGCCAGAACCCCCGTTACAAAGGCTGGCTGAAACTCCTCACCGGCCGCGGCCAGGCCAAGAGCGGGGAAGCCCTGGTGGCCGGCGCCAAGTTTATAAGGGAAATCATGGAACGCCGCCCGGAACGGGTTTTGGGCCTTCTGGCCCGGCGGCCGGAAGAGGCGCCTCCCCGCCCCCCGGACCTGCCGCTTTATCTGATCCGCCCGGAAATTTGGCCGGACCTGGACCCCGGCGGGGCCGGGCCGCCCCTCCTCATCATAAGCCCGCCCGAACTTCCCTTATGGAGCGGAACCCTAGGCGAGGGGCTCACGGTCTTCCTGCCCTGCCAGGACCCTGGCAACCTGGGCTCGGCCATCCGCACCTGCGCGGCGCTGGGGGCCCGGCCGGTCCTGCTTCGGGAAGCGGCCAGCCCCTGGCACCCCAAAAGCCTCCGGGCTTCGGGCCCGGCGGTTTTGGAGGCCGGCCTGGAAAAAGGGCCGGGCCTGGCTGACCTGGCCGGGCTGGACCTGCCTGGCCTGTTCGGGTTTTCGCCCAAAGGGCGGAACCTTTTGGCGGCCTCTTTGGGCCCCCGGGCCGGCTTTGTTTTCGGCCTCGAAGGGCCGGGCCTGCCCCGAACCTGGCCAGAGGAACGCCTCCTGGCCATACCCATGCGGCCGGGGCAGGAATCCCTGGGGGTGGCCGCGGCCCTGGCCGCGGCCCTGGGCTGGTGGCTGGCCCGCCGACAGCCTTGATTAGCCGTACCCAAAGAGCAATCCATCCGTGCCGGTGGCCGCAAAAATCTTAGGACGCTCCTAAATAATTTGGGTTCATCCGGGTGAACCGAAAATATCCCAAAGTTTGGGTGGTCTATCAATCCCTATATTGATTAAAAAGCATTTATTTACAGGAAGTTATATATTCATGCCATCAAGACATAGTTATATTTTCCGGGATTTGAAGATCTGAGGCCGCCTTAAAGCACCGAGGCGGCGCGTTTTTTGACGTTTTCGGGAATCAGCCGCTTTTATTATTAAAATAAGCTGTCAAACCGGGGCGGCTCAAGCTGAGGCCGATTGTAAGCCGCGTAAAAATATATATTTAAATCAAAGCCATACAGGCGTCTTTAAAATTGGCCTATATATTGCAGGTAAACTGGCCAAAGGACCGCCCGGCGGTAAACGGAGGTGATGTATGAGTATGTTCATCGGCCCATATCCCTATACCATAACCCACACCTACTTGGGCATGATGGCCCAGGAGGAGCGTCTGAACCTCACGGCCAACAACATGGCCAACGTCACCACCCCGGGCTTCAAGAAAGACGTGCCGGTCTTTGAGGGCTTTTTAGTCAAGCAGTCCAAGACCTATTTCGGTGAAGGGCCGTTTGAATTGACCGACCGCGACCTGGACGTGGCCATCAACGGGCCGGGTTTTTTCCAGATCGAAACCCCGGCCGGGGTGCGCTACACCCGCAACGGCAATTTTAAAGTCAACTCCGACGGCCAGATAGTCACCATGGACGGCGATCCCCTCATAGGGGCGGGTTTCGTGCCCGAGGGCTCCCGCAAGGTTTTTATTGAGCGGGAGGGGCGGGTTCAGGCCATTGATCAGGACGGTGAAGCCGTCATCATCGGCCAGATTGAGCTGGTGGAATTCGACGACCCCAACATGCTCATAAAAGAGGGTTATGACTTTTACGTGCCCAAGCACCCGGACTTCCTCCCTCAGCCCGCGGCCCAGACCACCGTGGAGCAAGGTTTTCTGGAAAAATCCAACGTCAACCCGGTCAACGAGATGGTGCAGTTGATTGAGCTGCACCGCATTTACGAAGCTTTGCAGAAGGTCGTTCACACCAGGCAGGAAATGGACGACCAAGCCATCGGCCAATTAGGCAAGATAAGCTAAAGGAGCCCCGCCATGATGAGATCTCTTTACACCGCGGCCACCGGCATGATCGGGCAGCAGACCCACTTGGACGTCATCGCCCACAACCTGGCCAACGTCACCACCACAGGTTTTAAGAAAAATCGGGCCGAATTCGAGGACCTGATATACCAGACCCACAAGTTCGCCGGCACCGAGACCATCGGCGGCCAGCAGATACCGGTGGGCATCCAGGTGGGTTTGGGGACCAAGGTCAACAGCAACGCCAAGATCCACACCCAAGGGGATTTCAACAAGACCGACAGTCCCCTGGATACGGCCATCGCGGGCGAGGGCTATTTCCGGGTGCTGCGCAACGGGGAACTATACTACACCCGGGACGGGGCCTGGAAGCTCAACAGCGACGGAGTCATCGTCAGCCAGGACGGCAACCCCATGGATCCGGAATTCATAGTCCCGGAAGACGCCGTGCATCTGGAGATCGACCCGGCCGGCTTCATCGCCGCCTTGGATCAGCGGGGCAACGTGGTGGCTGAAGGCCGCATTGAGCTTTCCCGATTCATCAACCCGCCCGGCCTTTATGCCATGGGCTACAACCTCTACCAGCCCACGGCGGCCTCGGGGCCGCCCATCGACGGCTTGCCGGCGGAAGAAGGTTTCGGGTCCGTCGAGCACGGTTTTCTGGAAATGTCCAATGTGGAAGTGGTAACGGAGATGGTGGACATGATCGTGGCCCAGAGGGCCTATGAAATGAACTCCAAGGCCATCACCACCTCCGACGAGATGCTCTCCATAGCCAATAACCTCAAACGGTAAGTTAGAGTATAAAGCCGGGAGAGCCGCTCTGCCGAAAAGCCTGACCATAGACGACTACGCCGGCCCCGGCCACTGGCTGGCCCGGCCGGAACGCCTGGAACACCCGGCGGATGTCTTCTATCTCTACCCCACGGCCTGGATTTCGCCGGAAACCAGGGAGCCGGCCTACTGCCCGGCCGACGACCCCCCTCTGCGGGCCCTGGCCCGCAAACTCACCGCTTGGCAGGCCCGAGTATTTACCGGGCTGGCCAACCTTTACGTGCCTTTTTACGGCCAAATCAACACTGCCATACTCAGGCGGCCCTTTGAGGAACATCCGGCTCTCCTGGCCTGGCCCATAAGAGAGGCCTCGGCCGCCTTCCGCCATTACCTGGAAAACGACAACCCGGGCCGACGTCCCTTCTTCCTGGCCGGACACTCCCAAGGGGCCGACGTAATTTTTCGGGGCCTTCTGAGCCAGGTGCTGAAAGAATCGGCCGAGCTCCGGGCCTTCATGGCGGCCGCTTACATCCCCGGCTTCGCCGTTACCGAAAGCCTTCTACAGCCCCATCTGGCCTTCGCCCAAGGGCGGCGGGATACCGGGGTCATCATCTCCTACAATACCGAGGCCCGGGACCTTGACGCGCCCAATCCCTTTCTGCAACCGGGAACCCTGGCCATCAACCCCATCAGTTGGGTCCGGGACGAGACGCGGGCCCCGGCCTCACTCAACCTGGGGGCCGACTTAAGCCGGTTCAAGGGCCCGGATTTGGTTCCCGGCTTCACCGGAGCCCGGCTTAATCTCCGGCGGGGCTCGGTGGAATGCGACCTGCCTGCCGCCTCGCCTTACCAGGCCGAAAAGGGCGGGCTGGCTCCGGGAATCTTCCACGACGGCGACTTTGCCTTTTTCCACCATGATCTCAGAAGAAACGCCCGTGACCGCCTGGCGGCCTGGTTCGCCGGTCGGCGCATTGCCGGGCCACAGGGCGGCCTCACTAGGGTAAATGAAAATAAGGGTTGATTATTTTATTCAAAAAATCAGATTCGCTTATTATATTTTTTGAGGTTTGTATTCTAAAATCAATTTTTTCAAGTGTATGATCAATGACGGAAAAAAGTTCAATGGGAACGGTTGAAAAAGTATAGCCGCCCGCTTCGAGATAAGGTATTAATGTTAAGGCCGTATAAACGCCGCAAGCAACCTGCCAGCATGTTCCGTTAACGGAATACTTTTTATAACATTCCTGATGATCGGCTTTATTATAAACATAAGTTAACTGCCTGTCCTCATCATAAATTAATATGCCGACGCTGTCATACCCTGAAACATCATGCAATACCGGGATTTCATGAATTAATCCGTTGTTTTCTCTAGATAGTATTGTATATTCCTGTGCTTTTTGAGGCGCGCTATATAAGAAGGCGCATACCTTACAGTATGGATTGGATTTAGCCATGGAATACAATTCTTCGTGAGGTATCCATAAATATTTGCGATTTTTTCCATCAAAATATATTTCTATATCCGCTCCTGTTTCATTGCGCGTTATTAACTGCATATTCCCGTCAACGAAAGCATAAGGCTGTTCGCTGCTGGCCTCAATAAAATAACATTCCGGCGACCAGGTGTGAAATATATATTCAGAATGTGGAGCCATAGCTGTATCCGTCTCAAACTCTATTGCGATGTGCGCTTTATCAATATTTTGTTTGCGATATATGTATTCTATCAGCCCTGGATTCATGCCGACCCCCCACATTTTTATGCGGCGGCTTTTGTCATTTGTCATTACGCTTAGCACATCTATTATATCGGAGGACGAATTAAATCCGGTGTCTATATAGTGTATATCATATTTTTCGCATGATGGTAAAATATATCTGTAATCATGAGAAGTTACATTTATAACGATATCCAGGCGGTCTTTCAGCCGAGCTATGTCCGAAATGGCGTCGGGGCCGTTGCTTAACTCTGAAATATGAATATTTTCAATATCTTGAATGGGATATTTTTCCAGCAATGACAAAATTGCCCTTCCGATGTTGCCATGGCCGGCGATTAGTATATTCATAATCAACTCCTGTTTCTTCTTTGCCGTCAGTATAGCAAATATCCGCATTTAATTAAAGGCGGCAAGGCTTGCCTTTAGGCTTCCATTGCGGCAGGTATATGGTATAATTCTTGCGGTTTTGCCGATACTCGGGCGGAATGCCACTTAACTTGGGGGCTGCCTTTCAATGGAACTGATCTCCGATTGGGGGCGGCAGACCTCGGCCCTTCGCCCCCGCACTGTTTTTACCATCGGCGTTTTTGACGGCCTCCACCGGGGCCACCGGTCGCTCATAGACCTGGTGCTCAAGCTGGCCGCCAATCTGAAGGCCCAGGCCCTGGTGCTGACTTTCGAGCCTCACCCCCTGGCCGTGCTGGCCCCCGCCGCCGCCCCCCCCCTGTTGACCACCGTGGAGCAAAAAGCCGAAATCCTGGCCGATTGGGGACTGGATCGCCTGGGCGTAATGAGTTTTACCCGGGAGCTGGCCGCCGTCGAGCCCCTGAAATTTCTCAACCACCATGTGGCCAGGTACATCGACCCCGCCGCCGTCGTCCTGGGCCCGGACTTCGCCTTCGGCCGGGGCGCCCAGGGCGGCCCCGAAACCATCCGCCTCTGGCTGGCCGGTCTGAGCCCGCACGCCCGCCTACTCCAGGCTGAACCCGTTGCCGGCGACTGCGGCCTCCTGGCCAGTTCCCAAATTCGGCGGCACCTCAAGGAAGGGCTGGTGGAGAGAGCGGCCCGGGATTTGGGCCGTTGTTACCGCCTGGCCGGAACCGTGGTCCACGGCCAAGCCCGGGGCCGGGTTATGGGTTTCCCCACGGCCAACCTGGGCCGGCTTAACCAGCTGATACCGGCGCCGGGGGTTTACGCCACCAGGGTCCGCCTCGGCGGCCAAACCTGGCCGGGCATGACCAGCATTGGCCACAACCCCACCTTTGACGACAAAAGCCTGACCGTGGAAACCCATATCCTGGATTTTGACGGTTTCATCTACGGTCGGGATCTGACCCTGGACTTCGTGGCCGCCTTAAGACCCATGATCCGCTTCGAATCCGCCGAACACTTGGCTCGGCAGCTGGCCCAGGACCGAGAAAACGCTCGGAATTTATTATGAATTTACCTCCCGCCGCCGGCCTTTCGGCGCGGGGCCGGGGCTTCTTTGGCAGATAGTAAAAATATAAATATTTATATTGACAAAGAGGGCCGGGTGCGTTATATTCTCAATAACGTGCTTGGAATGTTCGGAAAGGAAACTTCCCGGGTCGCATGAGTTTTTTTATCGTTTGTGATAACGGCCGATAGTTCGCATAACCGAGGATAAAGTTGGAGTTCCAGGCTCCCGCCTATCCCGTCACTCTGACAACCTGCCTCACCATCTTCACTTCTTCAACCCGCTTGAAAAGCCTGGAACATTACGCTTCGCATTCCACCAAAAATGGAATGCGAAGCGTCTTTTCAGGGCCGGCACGGGATATATGCAATGTTTTTTCCCATAAATGGTGTTATCATAAGAATTACGTCAATCGCCAACCCGAATTAATGGATTGAAAGATATGGAGGAGAAAGGCCGGACATGGATTACGCCAGGCGGGCCGCACGGCTGCTGTTCGGTTTGTTCCTCTATGGGCTCGGCATCTACCTGTGCCTCCGGGCCAACATCGGCTTGGCGCCCTGGGAGGCTTTCAGCATGGGGCTGGCCAACCAGACGGGTCTGTCTTTCGGCGACATGGTGGTCGTCACCGGCCTGGTTATAATCATCTGCGACTTCCTGCTCAAGGAAAAAATAGGTTTCGGCACCATCCTCAACGCCCTGGTCATAGGCAAGGTCGTCGATGCCTTGGTTTTTTTCGAGTTCTTGCCCCTCTTGACGAATTTTTGGCTGGGCCTGATGCTCCTCTTGCTCAGCCAGGTGATAATCTGCCTGGCCAGCTACTACTACATCGGCGCCGGGCTTGGCGCGGGGCCCCGCGACGCCCTCATGGTCGCCTTGGGCAAACGCCTGCCCCGCACGCCCATCGGCGCGGTGCGCGGTTTATTGGAAGGTTCGGCGCTCTTAATAGGCTGGCTTCTGGGGGCCAAAGTGGGCTTGGGCACGGTGATCGCCGTGTTCGGAATCGGCTTCATACTGGAATTTACCTTCAAGATCCTGCGCTTTGACGTCAAAGGCGTGGAACATGAGAGCGCATTGACGACCTTGGCTAACTTGCGGGCCGCCGGCCTAAAAACCGGCATGTTCGCGTATGGCGGCCGTTATCAGCGAGCCGAGCCCCAAGAGCAGCACGGCGCCCAGGAAGGTCAGGACGGTTGCCTTGACGACGGGGGGGTAGAGTGATTCATCCGGCAGGAGCGGCGGCTCGAAAGCCACCAGGTAGCGGTTCTTGGTTTCGCCTTTGATGCGGACTCCTTCCAGGGCGGTCAAGGCCGCCGTGTATTGCTGGCGGGCAAATTCCTCTTCCAGCTGCAAATCCTGGAATTCCCCCACCATCGCGCTGAGGTGTTCCGGGCTGTCGCCGTTGAAACCGGAGACTTTGCCGCGTTCCGAGGCCAGCTGGCCGCTGATGGCGTCCAGCCGTCTTTTCAAGGCTTCCACCGCCGGGGAATCATCCCTCATATAAGACCTGAGCTCTTTCAATTCCGCCGCCGTCTTGGCCGCCTCCACTTCCAGGTTGACGATGATGGTTTGCAAGGTTTCCGTGGCTGCCTGGGCCGATATTTGGGTCGTCTTTTCCCGCATCCGCCGCATGGCGGCGTGGGCCCGGCTCAGGCGTTCCTCGGCCTTTTCGACTTCGGCCTGGGCCATGGCCAGGGAATCCTGGTAACCGCGCCGGTTCATCTCGTTGATCAAAACTTCGCTGTATTCTATGATCAACTGGTTTATGCGCCGGGCCATTTCCGGCGTATAGGCCTTGACTTTGCAGGAGATCAGGCCGGTGTCCCGGTCGAAGTTCAGTTTCACCACCCAGGCCCAGTAATCCAGCACATCGTTCTGGGTGGCCCCGCTTGAAAGGCGTGAGATCATATCGCGGCTGGTATCCTGAAAATGGCCCTTGAGGCCCAGCTGGGCGTCTATTTTGGAAAAAATGTCCCAGGAGACGGCGTATTGGGTGATGAGGTAGGAATCGCCGATGGCCGATTTCTCGCCGCCGCCGATGAGCTGCTGGATGAAATCCATGCCGGGGGCCGCGCCGCCGCCCGCTTCCAGGTTTCGGATGGCGAATTGGGCCGTTGAGATGTATATGGGGGAAGCCAGGAGGGCCGTATAGATAAAGACCAGAAAGGTCGGGACGAGGGCCAGCAGAAGGAAGCGGTGCCGGGAAGCGGCCCAGAAATCCTCGAAAAACCGCCTCTCGATGCTGAAGCCTTGGCTCTGCGAATCGGACATGCGGGTCTTTTTACGCCTTGCCGGCCGGCGCGGCCCCGGTCATTTGGAAGATGGCCGGCGTTTGGCAGACTTCCTGGTAATGCTTTATGGCCTGGTTCATATCCGGAAAAGTCCTAAGTTCCCCCTGGTCCAGCACCAGGGCTTCCTGGCAATAGGCCTTGATGGTCTGGATATTGTGGGAGACCACCAGGAGGGTGGCCCGCCCGCGGCGTTCGTTGAATATTTTTTTGGCCTTGGCCCGGAAGGAGGCATCGCCCACGGCCGTCACCTCGTCAACCAGGTAGAAGTCGAATTCCAGGGCCATGCTCAGGCCGAAGGCCAGTTTGGCTGACATGCCCGAGGAATAGGTGTTCACCGGTATATCCATATAAGGGCCGAGTTCGGAAAAATCAGCCACAAAATCAGTAACTTTCTCAATCGAGGCCCCGTATATGCGGCAGACGAAGCGCAGGTTCTCGCGGCCGGTGAGGTGGCCGTGAAAGCAGCCGGAAAAGCCGATGGGCCATGAAAGGCGGCTGGTCCTGATCACCCGTCCGCTGTCCGCCGGCACCTTGCCGCCGATGATGTTGAGCAGTGTTGTCTTGCCGGCCCCGTTGCGGCCCAGAATGCCGGTCGAGAGGCCGGGTTTGAAGGTGTGGGTGATGTCGTTCAGCACCAGGCGGCGCTGGTTTTTGACTCGGAAGGTCTTGCGCACCCGCTGCAGCTCAATCATGACCCGGCTCCTTTTTATTTTACATAGGTTCGCACATATCGTTCCAAAAGTAAACCCAAAGTCAAGGGAATCAAGATGGCCAGGGCCAGGTAGATAGGGTCGGGCGGGGGGGCGGGATAATTGGGGTTCAGTCCCTTGCGGGTCAGTTCGATGATTTGAAGAATGGGATTCCAGGCCAAGTATTTTTGGATGGCCGGGGGCAGCCTTCTGACCGAGAAAAAAACGCCTGAGGCGAAGAACAGAAGCCGCATGACCAGGGGCACGATTTTTTCCAAAACCGGGAAGATGACGTTAAACGCCGCCAGCAAGCTGCCCATGGCCAAACCGAAGGAGACGGTCAGGCCCAAGGCGCACAGAAGCAAGGTCCAGTCCGGGTTCGGGGGGGTTTGGTCAAGGGCCAGGCTGACGGCGATTAAGATGGTGCCGACGACGATTTGCGTGGCCGTGATGACCCCGATCCGGGCCAGCATCACGTCCAGGGGGGTCACCTGGGGGAAGGTCAAAAGGGCCCGATTGCCGCTGACGGCGGCCATGGAACGAGTGACGGTATTGCTTACGATGTGCCAGATGGTGAAGCCCGCCACCAGGAAAACCACGGTGGACATGCCGTGGGGCGGTCGGAACCCGGTAAACGACCTGATTAACCAGAATATACAGACGCCGAAGCCGGTGTTGATGAGGGCCCAGAGATAACCCAGGCGGGCATCGCCGTAAAGGGTGTGGATTTCCCTGAGCATCAGGGCCCAGATGACCCGGCCTTGAACGGCCAAAGGGGAGGATACGGTCATAAAGGTTTGGAAGCGGTCCCGGGGGAAATATCAGGGGCGGTGACCCAGGCGCCGTTTTCCGCCTGGCAGACGGCCAGATCCCGCTTCTGGCCGGTTGAGGAGGTGAAAGCCGCCCGGCGGCAGGGCCGGCCCAAGGGCGAGAGGTATTGTTCGCCAATAAAGGCCGTGCCAGGGCCCCAGGGGCTGTCGTGCAAATAGACTTCGCCGGCGGCGCCGGCGGTAACCGCGGTGGCCAAGGGGTCGAAAACCACCGGATCCAGGCCCGCGCCTTTCGGTTGGCCGAAGCCGGCGCAGGCCGTGGAATAAAGGATGGCCGCGAAAAAGATTTTACAGACTGATATTTTCGCGGATGTCATTATAACCAGCCTGCGTTCAATACATTAAACCCGCATTGATCCCGGTTCCTGGGGCTTTATGGAAATATACTATAATACCGTGGGTCTGTGCAACCATATAGGCGCAATCCCTCAAGGGGCGGCTTTGATGGCCCTCCTTCACTCAATCTTGCTTATGTGGCCGGAGCCTTATGCCGATACGAAGCACATCCGGCAAAAGACCGGCCGTGGATTTCGAGGAGGCACTATGGGAACGGATGAAAGGGCGCACGCGGTTATTAAAAACTTGGGCCGGTCTCGCTGCCGGGAACGGAGACATTTCTACGTTGCCCCGATTCAAGGCTTGGTCTTTCTGGCCCTGTATTTTTCTTCGGCCTTCTTGCAGGCCCAGGGTTTCGAGGCTTCCTCATCCCCCGGGATGTTTTCGCCCATGGTCACCGAATCCCAGGTCAGCTCGTCCGTCCGTCCGGAACTTTTCCCCAGCCCGACCCGCGATTTCCCCCCGGCCTGGGCCCAGGAACCCTTCGACGCGAGCCAAAAAAACCTCAAACCCTTCGGCAGCCACCTGTTCAAGGGCCGCTTTTCCACCAGCTACTTCGCCAACCTCAACCAGGCCTACCTGATAATCCCGGGCGACAGGGTGGCGGTGCGCATGTGGGGGGCCCGAAAATTCGACGAAGTCTTGGCCGTGGATCAGCAAGGCAACCTTTTTCTGCCGGAAATAGGCCCGATTCACGTGCAGGGACTGACCCAGGAACAGATGACGGCCCAAGTCAAAAGGCAGCTGGCCAAGGTATTCACCGGCAACGTGGAGGTTTACGTGAATCTCATGACCGCCCAGCCGGTGGCCGTCTATGTTACAGGCTTCGTGAACAAGCCGGGCCGCTATGCCGGCGGGGTCAGCGAATCACCCCTCTATTACCTGGACCAGGCGGGGGGCATCAACGCCCTCCAGGGCAGCTACCGGCACCTGGAAATAAGGCGGGGCCACCGCCTTCTGGATTGGATGGACCTTTATGACTTCATTTTGAAAGGCACGGTCCCCGAATTGCGGTTCGAGGACGGGGACGTCATAGTGGTCAAAAAGAAGGGACCCACCGTGACGGCGGTCGGCCGCCTGCCGGAACCGGCTCTCTTCGAACTTTCCGGCAACCAGACCAAGGGGGAACTGTTGATCAAGCTGGCCTCTCCCTTGAACAGCGTCACCCACGTCAGCGTTTCCGGGGTCCGGAACCGGGAGCCTTACCGGGCCCACCTGACCTTGGACGAATTCCGCAATTTTGTTCTGCATGACAACGACACGGTTGAATTCCAAGCCTCCGGGGTGGGGGAGTCCATCATGGTCAACGTTGTGGGCGCGGTTCGCGACGGCGCCTCTGCCCACCATCTCGTCCGCAGGGGGGCGACCTTAAGGGGCCTCTTGCCCTACGTGGCCATTGATGAAGCCACGGCCGACCCGGCCTCAATCTATCTGCGCCGCCGCCGGGTGGCCGACGAGCAGAAAAAGGCCCTTGAAGATGCCTTGAAGCGCCTGGAAAGAAGCATCCTGACGGCCACTTCCTCCTCAATGGAGGAAGCCAACATACGGGTCCGCGAGGCTGAATTGATGAGCGATTTCATCAAAAGGGCCTCCGAAGTTCAGCCCAACGGGACCGTGGTGGTCAGCCGGAAGGGTGTTGTGGCGGACCTGATGCTGGAGGACGGCGACACCATCGTCATACCTCAGAAAAGCGGGGTGGTGCTGGTTTCCGGCGAGGTGGTCATGCCCAACAGCCTGGTCTGGTCGCCCAATATGCGGTTGAAGGATTACATCGCCGGAGCCGGAGGATATACCGACCGGGCCAACCGGAGCAATATTCTGGCCATAAAGCCCAGCGGGGAAGTGATTAAGGCCCGCGTCGCCGGCAAGGTGGAACCGGGTGACAGGCTTTTGGTGATGCCGGTCTATGACACCAAGAATTTGCAGATCGTCAAAGACGTAACCCAGATACTGTACCAGATAGCGGTGGCGACCGGCATAGCGTTGAGGCTGTAAAGCAGGGCTGGCAAACCGCTATCCGCACGAAGTCCAAAGTTCGGGGGGTGCTGACAATGCGCCAGCTTTTGGCTAAATGAAAAAGCCTAAATGACAGACTTCAGCAACAAAAATCCCCGACCTCGGAATCCTCGCCAAGGTTAGGGATTCATGGTTTTCATCAGGTGAATTTAGAAAATTAATCTAAGCCCCAGCAAACTTGTTATTGTTGCGGTGGGCACATTGCTTCACGCTCTCAAAAATTGTAATCTGAACCGTTCGGCTCCACTGAACCTTTGGTGTTTTTCGTGTATGGCTTGCTACAAATACCGCCTACAGCCATATTGAGTTTAGCTATAGCTTTTTTAGCTGTCTCTGGGTCAACTACTTCTAAATTAGCGCCGCCAACAAACACTCCTATTTTTATATACTGTCTTATAAAATAGTTTAGGCCCTTTTGAGCCATAATTTTCAACTCGTTGGGGGAGAACTCAGATTCTGTTGCAATTGTATGCTCTCTGTCCCCAGGAACTTGATGGTAAAAGAAAACGTTATTAGCAGATTCTCCAACACATTCTCCATTTACCCAAATATCTTTTTTGAGTGCTTGGCCCGCAAAAGAATCACGATAAATATACAATCCAGCCTTGTCAGGCGGCGGTGGGGCAAATTCCTTTGCCTTGGCAGTCATCTCAGGGCTTTGTAATGGAACAGAGGCACACCCTGGCATACAAAATAATGCACAGAACACTATGAGCAACGAGAATTTACGCATGAGAACACCTCCACCTACTTTGTGTTGTTTATAAACTTGGAATACGACCCAAAGCCCACGGAAAAACCAATACAAAAGCCAATGATTGGACTGCCAACAAGCATCGTGAACACTATAAAGATAGCGATACCGAAGCTGATAGAAAAATATTTCGGCATTAAAATACTCCTTACAAAGTTGAAAAAAATCTATCGCCTTTGACCGGCCGGATTATTTTACATTACCGTTCCTGTCAAATTAGCGGTTGTAACCCCACATTACTGAGTTACTGCCCTTGACCAAGGGGGGAATACCCCCCCCTAGGCCGAACCAAATAGACTTAGAAGCCGATGCGAAGCCCTAACATAACCTCGTGGGCTGTAGCTTTGATATCATTAGACCAAATGAAAGCTTCAATACCCTGAGTTGCACCCGCATAGGTTAAGCCTGGGTTAACTTTGCCGAAATCGGCATAGCGATAGCCTAGGTCCAAAGACATAAAATCGTTGATAGCCCAAGCCGCACCTGCCCCTATGTTCCAGGCGAAATTAGTTTTGGTTTTACTGCCGTTCAACTCGAAATCTTCATGGTCAACGCCTCGAACATTGCGAACATGTAAATGAGCCTCAGCGGAAACTCTGGCTAGACCCAACCCTGCCCCGATATAAGGCGTAACCGGGGAAGAGTTATGAATATCGAAATAACTATTGATGAAGAATGACTGAGCCCCGAATTCTGCCCTGCTGAAAACATCTGCCGTGAGGCCAGGATCAGGCTCATAACCATTCTCGGAAAATTTGAACATTTCCTTTTTTCCACGATAAGCGTACTCAAATTCGACACGCAGAGGAACGTCATGTGTCGGTTTAAAATCATAACCCACGGCCAGTCCGAAGGGCATTATGCTCTTGCTTTCGCTATCACCGCCAGCCTTGACTTTAAAGTAGGAATAGCCGAGCTTGGGGGTTACATAGAAGCCTTCGGCCAGAGCCGAAGCCGCCGGGGCCATGACCAGGGCCACGGTCGCCACCAGAACCATCAGTCTGAAATTCTTCATTTTGCCAAACTCCTTTGTTGTTGTGTGTTTCTACAAATTGGCAGGGTCATAAACCCAGCCGATGAATATCATCTTGGCTATATGGCATCGCCTCTGATACCGCTACGACTAGATATTGAGCGGCATGGGCCGGGATAGAAAAAAGCAGAAAGATGGTTTGGAGCGTCAGACGCTTAAAGCGATGGATGGTGAAGGGGTATTGGTTGGTGAGATAGACCGATGCTGACACAAGCACCATCCAGTATATAACTGGGTGGCCTCTCTATATTAAGGAGGCCGGGCGCTAAGAACAGCTTGTAGAACTGCGGACGTATTCCCTTACGGTTTTTTATTCAGCCCACGCCCGGCCAGCGATGCCAGTTTTCAGATAGAACGAAAAAGCGCACGGCTGCCGGGCGTGCGACCGCTACAAGGTTTTCTTAGGACCTGGGGAAATTCTGCCATAAGGCCAGGGGAAAGTCAAATCCGGGGTAGAAAACTCGTTTTCAGTCTTTTGCGGCTTTCAATTCGTCCAGAAAATCAGCCCACCAGTTCATCATGTCGGCTCTTTCAGTCAGATATTCAGCATGGTTATATGCCGCCTTGACCTTATTGCGTTCAGCATGGGCCAACTGAGCCTCTATGACTTCGATCTTAAATTTGTTGCTCTCATACAACAGGGTTGAAGCCATATCCCTTTGTCAAAAATATAACGTACCGCCGTATATACCGTCAAGGAAGCCAGAATTTCAGCAAATTTTACTGGAACCCAGCAGAACGAAAATCAGTTAAAATCCATTAAATAAAAAGACTTCCTGGAATTTCCAGGAAGCCTTAAAATGTTTATGTGGTGGCGATGCAGGGAGTTGAACCCCGGACACTGCGGATATGAGCCGCATGCTCTAACCAACTGAGCTACATCGCCGAGCCGAAAGGTAGAAGGCGGGCCGCCCTGCCTGAAGGGCGTTCCTTATAATAACACGCTTAATAACATGAAGGGGGGGAAGCGGTCAACTATTTTTTGCGCCCCCACGAATTGGGCTGATCGCCGGGCATTTTTCAGCCTTCTTGAAATTACGAACAAAAGTAATCAGCCAGGCCATAGACGGCCAGACCCAGGCCGATGGTGAGCAAATCCCGGCGCCAGCGCCAGGCGGCCAGGCCGGCGGTCAGCACGGCCAGGAGGACCGGCGCGCTCAGGCTTAAATTCTTTTCCGCATCCAAGAAAAACCCCGAGGCCACCAAGGCGGCCAAGGCCGATACGGGCACGAATTCCAGCCCCAGGGCCAGGAAACGGGGCGGCTTCAGCCGGCCGCTCAGAAAACTGAGCCGGTAAAGGAAGCTCCCCAAGCCGATGATTAGAACCGCCAGCCAATAGATCATC